>Ga0316224_1000374_pt1 | contig 65302 bp, 69 predicted proteins | sample TBH18013metaG_FD_206254 | JGI IMG/M metagenome (GOLD analysis project Ga0316224, IMG submission 206254) | Freshwater microbial communities from Trout Bog Lake, Wisconsin, USA - TBH18013 | ecosystem: Environmental > Aquatic > Freshwater > Lake > Hypolimnion/Profundal zone | place: USA: Wisconsin... | reverse complement strand
CCGGAATGGCAGTGCCTGATTGATGATTTAGCCGACCTGAGTGGTGTCGAAATCGAACAGGACGGCCGCCGCGCCCTGCTGCGCACCGCACCACGCCCGAGTATCGACCCGATCTGCCGCGCCCTCGGGATCACCCTGCCGCCCGTCTATCAGGAGGTACCGACAGAAAAGGCAAGTTAATCCGCGGACTGAGGGTGTGGTGCCTAAAAAACCTAGAGCGCTGAAAGAGTTATGTTTTTACGTTCAAAGTGTGGAAGTTGGGCTTGAATCGCCGTCTTGTTCGGCCTGCTCATGCTGCTGATGGGACACCGCCCGGCGAGGTGCGGCATCCCGGGTGCATGCCCCCAACCGTCATCGCGGGCGAAGCCCCGCCATCCACGCCTTGTACCGCGGCGGGACGCCCAAACGGCTTGGATGGCAGGCCTTCGCCCGCCATGACGAGGGAGGCAACCGTCTGACCATCGTCGTCTATAATGATGTGTGGTATGGTCTTCAGCGATTGGAGAAACGGCGTGGTAACACCCCCAATCACTGATCCGGTGCTCACGCGTTTTCGCGCGGCGCTGGCGGATATGTATGGCGATCAAATCGAACGCGTCGTGCTGTTCGGTTCGCGCGCGCGCGGTGATGCGCGTCCGGAGTCTGATTATGACGTTGCTGTATTCCTGAGGCAGTTTCACGACCGATGGAGCGAGATGGACCGGTTGATCCCGGTCGTCACGGACATCCTGTTTGAGGACGGCGCGTTCATCCACGCCATGCCTTACCGCGAAGGTGCGTATCGGGATCGCACGCCGCTGATGCACGCAATCCGGCGCGAGGGACTTGACCTGTGACGCCGGAAGCCGAGCGCACTCTGACAAAAGCACGCCTGACCTTGGATCACGGGCAAACCATGCTCACGGTCAATCTGACCGAAGATGCCGGCCGCGCGGCTTATCTGGCTGGCCGGTAGTCTATCGCCGCTTCGTGCTCCCGGTTGAGCAGGGGCCGGCCGGGTGAATGGTAATCTAGTACCCGCTGCTCAGAGGTTTTGACGGTTTGCGCCATGGTGCGCTGTCCTAATGGCACTCAGATAGACCGCTTTGGATGGAAGGCGTCGATCTGCTTCCGCTGGGCAAGCGAAATAAGTGAGCGTTCCACCGATGGCTTAGGTTGGCTGGAAGCGGATTGGCGGGTTCGGGGGCGCAGCGCTGAAACGCCGACACCGGATCTGGCTGGACGCCTCGACAGCTATCGACTTTAGGCGGTCCTCCTCGGCTGCGGACTCGGCATCCTGGCTTCCCACAGGCAACAGAGGTCCGCTCGAGATGGCGCGAAACGCCAGACTTGGCCGGGTCCAGAGCACAGCTACAGCTGTACCTGAAAACAGATGGCTCCAGAACGGTCGGCCAGACGCCGGGAGCCTAGTCGAAAGCCAGCATTCACCGCCGCCTAACGAGAGGGATTTCTGAACAGGGCAGATGGTCACCATCGGGAGGGTACGGCCCCCCAGGTCGTTGCTTGGTGAGGCCGGTCAGCCCGGCCGGGGCGGTCATAGGTCAGCCGGTGCATCGTCCCATATTCCCAATAGGATGTTGGAGTGACGGAATGGTCGTGCTACGGTGATGCGTTCGGTGCAGTATCCATGTCGGTATTCGTACGGGATATCGGAAGCTGCCGAGCTTCAACATTGGGAACCCGAGGACATGAACATGGAAGTCGATCTGCTAGGGACAAAATTTGCGATCTCGGATGCAGCCTTCGAGAGCGAACGACTGTACCGTCGCTATGCGGCCCTTGCAGACACTGCCGCGTCCGATTTCGATTCCTTTTACGGAGAGGCGTTGAAAGACAGAGACGCCGCTCTGGAAGCAACGCAAAACTACTGCTACAGCAAGGTATGCGATGCGGTTCAGTCGCTCGTCGACGAGTGCATTTCACATGACATCTTCGAATACAATCTGGAAATCGCTCTGGCAACATATGACCAACTTGAATGCGGAGGTGAACTGGCAAGCGCTGTACACACCGTTGACCAGGATATTGCGGGCGCTTACGCACGGGCTGACGAAGAGGCCGTAACCCGCAGTCTGCGGAGAGCCAGCCGGTTCCAGGTTGTGGGCGGTGGGTTCGGTATAGCCGGTGCGCTCAAAGGCATTGCTGAGGCCGCAGCAATTAACATGGTGACCGGGGCTGCACACGGACTGGCCAACACAGCAGGTAATGCAAGGTCGCGCGGGCGGGTTGCCAGTGACATCAGCACCGTCCTCGAAGAGAGTAAGGCATTGCTTCGCGAAGGGCTTTGGACTGCAATTCGTGATGTGTACGCGGTCCACGTCAGCCTCCTCGGACAGCGCGGAATTGAGTGCGGCGGTTCTCTTCAGGATCGAGATGCCAGGTTCGAGCAAGCCGGTGTGATGTTCGGACACGTCGTCGCAGCCAGAATTCCACCAGAGAAACAGATCGAACTGGCTAAGCGGTGCATACAGCTTGATCCAGCGGAAAAAAAGTACCTGCAATTCCTCGCTCAGAAAAGCTTAGGTGGCGACAATCCAGAGCAAGACTTGGATCAGCTTGGCAAAATAGCCAAAGAGGCGTCCGTCGATTTTCGCTCCATTGCCGAACCAATCTACGATGCATACTATCAAGAGTTAAAGACGAAGGCGGATCGGCTGATCGTTGCGTCGCGCCTCCGGCATGCCGCTGAATTACTTCACTTCGACAATTCAGCACACTCGTGCCGCCTCGTTGCGGAAACATTTACTGAAGAAGCGGTTCGTGCGGGTGTCAAAGGATTCCTTGGCGACGCCGATCGGCTTAGCGCTATATTAGGCGACCTTGCTGAGCACCTTCCCACTACAACCGAAGGCATTCAGAAGGCCGTCGCTGAGGATCCCAAAAACTCGCTTCGTCAGTTGGCGAAGGAGATCGTTCTCTCCGCACTTGACGGCGATCAACGATACCTTGCTGCCGCTCGGACACTCGCGTTCTCAGTCATCATGGCTGCATTTGAGCGGAGCGATGTGGAGGGCTTTTTTGGCGGCAATGGCAAAATTGATGACGTTAAGAAGCAGCTTCTGGCGGGCAAGCGAGCCGCTGATGACGGGAAGACCATAGCCGATCTGATAATCTTACTCGCACCGCACATCTATAAAGATGCAGCGCCGGTGGTTGCTGAAATTCGCCGCTATCAGGCGGAGGTCGGCGAACGAGAGGAGGCCGGTAGCAAAGGAGTGGGTGCTGTGATCATCAGCGCCTGCAAAGCATCGAATTTGGAAAAGATTGCGATAGGTGATCGTATATCGACTATTAATTTGGGCAACGCACAAGAGGCGTTCCCAATAGCCCCTGGAGAGCCGATTTTTGCGCTACTGGACGACACGATATTTGGGAACAACAAGAATGGCGTTGCGTTCGGTAAGTCTGGATTGGTGTGGCGTAATTCATGGAATAAAACTACATCGAGCATGGCCTGGGTCGACTTCTTGGATATCGAAATTAGCTATGATAAAAAAGGGGTCATGTTGGGAAAGGTGCTCGTACCAATCACGAGGACACAACCAGAAAAATTGGCTGCACTGATGAAGGCGATACAACAAAAGCTAAAATTACCGAACGCAGATCAGCTGCCTGGAATCACTGTTTTAACCTGAGCGTCGCCGAAGGTGTCCAGGGATCGGATGCAGGGCCAAGGATCATCCCGGCGGCTCTGAGCGCATCGCTAAGCGCCCCGAAAAGCGGCGGGTGGAGTCCTTGGACGGCGAGGTGTCGGAGGACGTCAAGGAGTGGAAGGGAGAGGGATCAGGCGTGTTCGAGATCGTCGAACAGCACGACGGCAACGCCTACCGCGCTGTCTATGCCGCGGCGTTCAAGGAAGCTGTGTATGTGCTGCACGCCTTCCAAAAAAAGTCTCCTGACGGCGGGTCGAAGACCGACCACCGGGACATCGAAGCGGTCAAGCAGGCATTGAAAGGCGCGCAGGCGCACTACAACGATAACTACAAAGGAAAGGGCTGGATAATGGTTGACGACATTCAGGATTGTCTTCCCGTGGTCCACGACGGCACCGACACCGTATTTGCCGATCTTGGCCTTCCGGGTGCCGACGAGAATGAAAAGAAAGTGCGGCTCGCGGTCCTGATAAACCTGGAAGTCCACCGCCAGGGGCTGCGCCAGATCGATGCCGCGGAACGGCTCAAAGCCAATCAGGCTGAGGTCTCCCGGCTTTCTAACTACAAGCTGTCGGGCATCTCTGAGTGGAGGCTCATGAGCTTCCTCAACGCGCTTGGCCAGGATGTCGAGATCGGGGTCAGGCCCGCCCGCGGCGATCATGCGACGATTATCGTGCGGGAATTCGCCGCGACCTGATTCTGTCCGTCGGGGATGTTGCCGAAGCCGGGGCTGAGCGATGAGGGATGAGGGATGAGTCCATCCAAACAGAAAAATGGAACCACAGATGCACACAGATGCACACGGATAAGGCAAGAAATCCGCATTTATCTGTGTGCATCTGTGGTTCCAAATTGCTTTCTGCCGCACCCGATATCAGACCAATAGTGTATTGGCGTTGACATCGAATTTCGGCCGGCCTCACCCCGTCATTGGCGATACAAGGAGGCAAGCCCGGGCACAGGCTCCGGTCGGCAGCCACGTCTTTTATGAGTGTGTAAACAAAGACGTGGATGGTGCGGGGGCGGCCGGCGTGTGTCACTGTTAACGCCCGTCGGTATAAAAGGACAGAATTCACCCGATGAACCTACATCTGCACAATTTTTCTTGACTTATTTCCTAGGTAAATCTACCATTAGGGAATGGAAACCTCATCTCCACCGCGTCCGTCCGACGACCTCTTCCCATACCTGTACCACCAGCTCGTCTATACGCTGATAAGCCTGTTGCCGCCGCCGCTGGATGGCTCGCCCGAGGCACTTCGCGCCCGCAATCATGCCGCCGTCGCCAAGGTGGCGGCGCTGCTGCCGGTCGGCGCGAATGAGCTCGATCTGGCCGCCCAGTGCGTCGCCGCCCGCGCCCAGGCCGAGGAGTTACTGCGGCTGGTGCGCCAGCATGAGGGCGACATTGAGGTGGTGGTGCGGCTGAACGCGCAATACGGATTGACGGTGCGGGCCTCGCTGGCCGCACATGGCCGCCTGATGCGGGTGCAGGCGGTGCGCCAGAAGCGCGAGGCGGTGGAAGGGGCCGCCACCGCGGACGCCTGGACGGAGCATGTCGCCGCACAGTCGATGCTGCACGTGGTGGAGCCGCGCGCCAAACCGCGCGCGGCGGCTCCGGCTGTGGCGCCTGCCGGGGCGCCGGCGGGGGGTATGGGGGAGAGGATGGCGGAGAACGTCTCGGAAAATGGGATGGATTCTCATGGTGTGGCTTTTGAGACGCGGATGAGCGGGTCCTCCCGGGGGCGCGAGAGCGGGGGAGCGGATTTGCTTGAGGGTGTGGACGAGGCGATGGCCGGAACGCTTTTGGCACGTGTGCGGGAGCGGGAGGTGGTTGCGAGCGGTCGCGACGGACCGGGGCTGGCGGCGTAGGGGGGCGGCATAGGAAGTCATGGCCGGGCTTGGCCCCATAGACATCAGGATAAGCCACTGCGGGAAAAAGCTTATGCCGCGGACGAGGCTTTCCACTCTCCGTCATGGCCGGGCTTGGCCCACCCACGACTTCTGCGCCGCGCCAACCAAAGTCGTGGGTGACCGGGCCAAGCCCGGTCATGACGAATGGGCAAATCCTCCCACCGACGCCGTGTCCTGATGCCTATGGGGCCAAGCCCGGCATGATGGGGGGAGGATGGCGACGCCAAGCCTGACCAGGGCAAATGGCAAAAATGCGCCCTGTCCCGATCATCCCATGTCTTCCTACCAATATGCCTGTCCTGACAGGCACGAAGCGCCCGGGCTTGGTTTCGGCTCGCCGATCGGTAACCATGCAGTCCTCTAACGAACGGGGATGCGCACGCTATGCTGAAAAAGCTTCTTTTTGCCGCCGCCATGCTGGCCGCGACGGCTACCGCCCATGCCGGAACGCTGGAATCGGTGCGCCAGAAGGGGTTTGTGTCCTGCGGCGTGAACACCGGGCTCGGCGGGTTCTCGATGCCGGACAGCAAGGGCGTGTGGCGCGGGCTGGACGTGGATGCATGCCGAGCGGTGGCGGCGGCGGTGTTCGGGGATGCGGAGAAGGTGCGGTATGTGCCGACCACGGGGACCAGCCGGTTCGCGGCGCTGCAATCGGGCGAAATCGATATGCTGGCGCGCAACACGACGTTTACCTTCCTGCGGGACGCGACGATCGGGCTGCGCATGGTGATGGTGAATTTCTATGACGGCCAGGGTTTTCTGGTGCGTAAGGATGCCAGGATTGGCGGCCTGAAGGACCTCGCGGGCGGCACGATTTGTCTGCTGCAAGGGTCCACGCACGAGTTGAACCTCGCGGACTGGATGAAACAGCACAATACTGAATTCAAGCTGGTGCTGCTTGATACCACCGACGTGCTGATCAAGGCGCTGCTGTCGAACCGGTGCGATGCGGCGTCTTCGGACAGTTCCAACCTGGCCTCGATCCGCGGGGCCGGTGTGCCGAACCCGGACGATTACGTTATTTTGCCGGATCGTATCAGCAAGGAGCCGCTTGGCCCGATGGTCCGCCGAGCGGACGACCAGTGGTTCGACGTGGTGCGCTGGTCGATGATGGCGATGCTGGAGGCCGAGGAAAATGGCGTCACCTCCGCCAACGCCGATCAGATGCTGGCCGACAGCGCCAACCCGACGGTGCAGCGGTTGTTGGGGAAGTCGGGCGATTTCGGCAAGCTGATCGGGCTGGATAACGCGTTCGGCCTGAACATCATCAAGCAGGTCGGCAACTACGGCGAGTCCTATGAACGCAACGTCGGCAAAGCCAGCTCACTGAAGTTGGAGCGTGGGGCGAACGCATCCTGGACCAAAGGCGGGCTGATGTACGCAATTCCGTTCCGGTGACGTCTCCCGGTCACAACAGCCGGTCGGATGTGCTGGCGCCGTTTGCTGTTCGCAGCTTTCGGTTCCAGTTTCCGGCCGATCTGCTGACCTCCTGGGCCGGCGAGATGGAGATTCTGATCCTCGGTTGGTACATCCTGACCGAGACGGGGTCGGTGTTGCTGCTGACGGTGTACGGGTCGCTGCAATACGGCGGCACGCTGATCGCGCCGATGTTCGGGTTGGCCGGGGATCGGATGGGGCACCGGAATGTGCTCAGCGCGATGCGGGTGGTGTATGCGGCGTTGGCGTGCGTGATGACGACGCTGGCGGCGCTGCATGCGCTGAACCCGCTGGCGGTGATGCTGATCGCCAGTGTGGTGGGGTTGATCCGGCCGTCCGACCTCGCGATGCGGAATGCTCTTGTGGCGGAGACGATGCCCGGCGACCGGCTGATGGCGGCGATGGGGTTGGCTCGGACCACCACCGATTCCGCCCGGGTTGGCGGGTCGCTGATCGGGGCGGGCTTGTTCGCGGCGCTGGGTATGGCGCCGGCTTATGTGGTGATCACGGTGTTCTATGGGGTCGGATTTGCGTTGACGCTCGGTGTCGGGGCGCCTCGTCCGTCCGGCGTGATGGCGCGACTCTCGTTCTGGAGCGATATGCGCGAGGGGTTGTCCTACGTGTGGGACACGCCAGCGTCGCTGGCGGCGATGTGGCTGGCGTTCCTGGTCAACATGACGGCGTTCCCGCTGACGCTGGGCCTGCTGCCGTACGTGGCGAAGGAGATCTACCATGTCGGGCAGACCGGGCTGGGATCGCTGGTGGCCAGCTTCGCGTTTGGGGCGCTGACCGGTTCGATAGCGATCGGGTTCGCCGGCCGAGCCATCCGGCCGGCTCGGATGATGATCATCTATACGTGCATCTGGTACTCGATGCTGCTGGTGTTCGTGCATGTGCCAGGGATTGTCGGCGGGCGGATCAGCCTGGTGCTGGCCGGGTTCGCGCAGAGCCTGTGCATGACTCCCATGGCGGTGATGCTGCTGCACAGCGCGGGGGCGAAGTTCCGGGGGCGCGTCATGGGGGTGCGGATGCTGGCGATTTACGGGCTGCCACTGGGGTTGCTGGCGGCGGGCGGGCTGATCGAGCGGTTCGGGTTCGCGGCCACCGCGACGGCCTACTGCCTGACCGGGTTGACGCTGACGCTGGTGATCGCGGTGCGGTGGCGGGCGGCGTTGTGGCCGCTGGACGCGCCGGCCAATGCGCGCTGAGGTCATTCGCAAATGTGAACAAGATGTCATCGGGGCGACGACGATTTGCCGCAATCCGGTCACGATGAGTACCCATGTTCCTCAACGTTGGATCGCGTTAGAGGAGTGAAACCGATGTTACGCTTCAAGGCCCTTATGATCGCGGCACCCGTCGCTTTCGGGCTGCTCGCCGCCCCTGCCGCGCATGCCGAGTGGCACGGTCGCGACGGTGGCTGGCATGGCGGTTATGGTCACCGTGGCGGACCGGGCGTTGCCGGTGCGATCATCGGCCTCGGGGCAGCGGCAGTGCTGGGTGGCGTGATCGCATCGCAGGCTTATGGACCGCCGCCGGTGTATTACGCTCCGCCCCCGCCGGTTTATTACGCTCCGCCGCAAGCGTATTATGCGCCGCCGCCGGTGTATTACGCCCCTGCCCCGGCTTACTATCCGCGCGGGTATTGATCCCCGGTCCCGTTCTTCCGAATACCGCGCGCGTTCGGACGGGGGGCGCAACCTTGCACAGGACAGGCACCTGGCGCGACAGCCGGTGGATGTCGAGCATGGTGAACAGCACCTCGCCTTCATGCGCGGCGGCGAGCGATTCGATCCTCAACGTCCAATTACGGCAGCGCCGGCAAAGCTGCCGCCCGAAACGAAGGCTCAGGGCTTGTTCAACTCGGCGGACCGATTCGATTAATGTTGAACAAGCCCTAATTGGACGCTTTTAAATCTAAAGCCCCCCTCAGAACGCCTTATCCGCATCCGGCCGGTGAGCATTCCGCGGCACAAACCCGGATCGCTCTGCCACGCGCGGTTCGCGGACCCAAACCTCACGGTTCGGGTGCAGGCCGCCGCCGCGGGTCGCCGGCACCGCCATATGCCGGGCGCGGTGCAGCAGGCGCGTGTCGGCGATACCGCAAAGCGGGTGGACCCCACCGTTGGCGGCGACCGCCTGGTCCCATGCCGCCTTGCGCTTCGCCAGCGTGGCGGGATCGTTCAGCACCGTGCAGTTCAGTTCGTTGCTGTTCAGGTCGGCTACGATCTCGTCCCCCTCCTCGATGAACGCGATCGGGCCACCCAGCGCGGCTTCCGGGCCGACGTGGCCGATAACCAGGCCGACCGATCCGCCGGAAAACCGAGCGTCGGTCATCAGCGCGATGACAATGCCGCGGTCCCGGCACAGCGTGGTGATGCGCGAAGTCGGGTCCAGCATCTCCGGCATGCCGGGCGCGCCGCTGGGGCCTTCGTACCGCACGATGACCATGTCGTTGTTCTGGAAGCTGTCCGGGGCCTGATCCAACGCCGCCAGCAGGGCCTGCTCGCCCTCAAAAATCCGGGCGCGGCCACGGAAGATGTTGCCTTCCAGCCCGCCTTCGACGCCCGCCAGTTTCAGAATCGCCGAGAAATCAGGCGACAGGTTGCCGCCGAGAACACGCAGGCCGCCGGTGGGTTTGTATGGCTTGGCGACGGGGTAAACCACCTTGCCGTCCACGGCCGGCGTGCCCAGGCGAGCGACCTGCTCACGCAGCGTCTCACCGGTGCAGGTCATGACGTCGCCGTTCAGCAGACCGGCTTCCATCAGTTCGCGCACGATCACCTGCACGCCGCCGACGCGGTCGATATCGACCATCGAATACTTGCCGTAGGGTCGCGCGTCGGTCAGCACCGGGATGACGTATTGCGAGAGGTAGTTGAACTCCTCCGGCGTCATGACGTCCTTCCAGAAGTCGGCGTAACCGGCGGCGCGGGCGATCTCCGGCGCATGCAGGGTGACGTTGGTGGATCCGCCAATGGCCATCGCCACGATGACGGCGTTCCGGATCGAGTCGCGCACCACGATGTCGCGGGGCTTGATGTCCTTGGCGATCATGTTGGCGAGATATTCGACCAGTTGAGCCGGGAACTCATTGACCCGGCGCGGATCGTCCGAGGCCGGTGCCACCATGTGCAGCGGCTGCATGCCGACGACGCCGATGAAGGTCTGCATGGTGTTGTAGGTGAACATGCCGCCACAGCTTCCAATGCCGACGCAGGCATTGCAGGCGATGTGGTGGCGAAACGCCGCGTCGGGATTGCCCGCGACCTGGTAGGCGCTGACGATATCCAGCATCTCACCGGTCTTCGGGTCCGTGCCGGGATGGATCGGTCCGTCGGACATGATGATGCCCGGCTGGTTGTGCTCCAGCAGTGCGGACAGCGTGCCGACCGGCGGCTTGTCGCAGGCGACGACAGCAATCGTGCCGGCCAGGCCGGTGGCTTCCAGATGCTCGCACAGCGAGTCATGCGTCACCTCGCGGCCGATCAGCGAGTAGCGCATTTCCCGGGTGCCGTTGCGGATGCCGTCGGAGGTGCCGATGGTGTATTCGGGCTGGACGAGACGGAACGGCAGTTGGCCCTCGGCCCTGCCGACGCGTTCGCGCAGGCGGTTGTGGATCGCGTCCACCTTCGCCAGCACACCCAGATAGCACTGGCTGTCGCCCTTGGTGCCGACGACGCCGACCGACGGCTCGTGGATCAGGTCCGGATCGGTGCCGATCACCTTTGCCATGCCGATGGACTGAGCCGACCGGCCGGGGTGGCGATCGATCAGGACGACTTTTGAATTTCGCACACTAGCTCTCCGTTGAAACGCTTACCCGACGCCTTGTCGATTCCGTGGTGGCTGAATGTACTGCCTGTCGCGCCATGGCAATACCGTCATCGCCGACGATGGTCTTGAACTCCCTGGCGACGCCGCCGGCTGCCTCGATCTCGCGCGCCACCACATGGCCGAGGTCTTTCCGATGGGCGTGACGGGGACGAATTGAGACAAGCTGTTGCAGATGGCGATGTTGGGCTTTCCGAAGTCGCCATCCTTCATGCCAGTCTCGCGCCACAGGCCTTCGGGGCCGGCCATGTTGCGGCCGCGGGTGGTGGTGCGGGAACGATAGGCTGGCATGTCGGACATCCTTCGGGGTGGGGGTCTGGCGCGCCCGGGGTGGTAAGGCCAGATGCCCGGGATTCGTCGACGCGCAGGAAGATGTGGAAAACGAAATGCAAATTCCTTACATTGGGCAACACAGGAGGTTCCCATGCTAATTGAGGAAGTCTGCACCATCACCGCAAAAGGCCAGACCACGGTCCCTAAGGTCATTCGTCAGGCGTTGGGTCTTGGCTACGGCGGCCGCATTGCGTTCAGGATCGAGGACGGGACCGTAACCGTGCATGCGGCCGATGACCCGGACCACGATCCCGCGCTGGCGCCGTTCCTCGAATTGCTGGCTCGGGACATCGAAACCCATCCGGAAACGCTTGTTCCGCTGACCGAAGCGATGTTCGCACGCATTGACGCGATCACCGAAGGAGTCAGTGTTGATCTGGATGAGCCGATCGAAGGCGAGGTGGATCTCTGACCGGTGTTGCAGCGACACGGCTGGACGCTGATTGCCCATCCCCTGCTGCTGGACCAAATCGACAAGCTGGCTACGTCGGCCGAACGGGCGAAAAAGGCCAATCCGGCGGGATGGCGCACCAACGCCAATGTCAGGTTGCTGCGGTCGATCGGTCAGGTCATGCGCGAGCGTGTTCCGCACGACCCGCTGTCACCCGAGTTCCGCCAGGGAAATACGTTGGGTCCGTCGCATCGGCATTGGTTCAGGGCGAAATTTAACGGCAACCGGTTTCGTTTGTTCTTCCGGGCCGATTCCACATCGCGGATCGTCGTTTACGCCTGGGTCAATGACCGCGACACACTGCGCAAGGCCGGGGCGTCGAGCGATCCTTATGAGGTGTTCGCAGGCATGCTGAACAGCGGCACTCCTCCCGGCGAATGGTCGGCTTTGCTGGCGGAGGCCATGGCCGCGGAAGCGCGGTTCGTCGCGCTTTTGTCCAGGCCCGATCTGTTCGAGCCGAGCTAACGACGACATTGCATGATCATCCGTGTTATACTTGCGGGCGTTGACAGTGACACACGCCGTCATGGTGCGGGAACGCCGTAATCCGTCATGGCCCGGCGGCGTCCAGTCCCGATGATGCTGGTTGGCGCCACGCGCGCGCAAGCGCCCCCGGACTCCGAGGGTGCGACGCAGGCCCGGAAAGCTGCGACTCAGGGAGGAGCGGTGGCCAGCCTCGGGCCGGGCGGGTCGAAAATGGGCGCCTCGCCGATCAGGTAACCGAGCAGCTGATGGACTGTGTCCGGCGGCGGGAACGTCCAGTCAAAGTCCCAGGTGTCCGGGCGCCGATCCCGCTCGGTCTGGAACGAGGTCTCGCGCTGTTCCCGCACTTTATACAGGGTCGAGAGGCTGCCACCAAACCCCTGCAGTGTCTCGAATATCTGATTCCAGAAGGCGCCGGTGCAGAAGCCGGGAATAACCGCGAGGTCCAGACAGATACTGGCGATGGTGCGGCCAAACGGGCGGCGGCGCACCTCGGCGTCGAGTTCCTTGTCTGTGGGGATGCGAAGATCATCCGGATCGGAGGGACGGCGCTTGGGCGCACTTTCGTCGCGCCCGGGTTCGGACGCCATTTCATCACGGCCGGCCTTGGCCCGGCCACCCGGGACGTCGCTTGACCCGTCTTGCGGTTCGGCGGGCGGCTTGGCCGGCGGGCGCGGGCGCCATTCCACGAAATCGATCTCGCGGCCTTTTGCGGCGCGGGCGAGCAGGTAACGCTCCAACGCCATGGCGCGCAGAATGCCACGCTGAAGCCGGGCAAGGATGGTCGGCTGATTGTAGGTGCCGCACACCGCCGCCAGGGCGGCGAATTGTACGTTCGCGCCGCGCTCGGGAAGGGTCTCGACGAGGCGGCGGCCGTGGCCGAGCAGAACGCGAACCACATGCAGCAGGGCGGCGAGACGTGCTGGTATGGTGGCGGCGGGCACGGTGCGGCCGAACCGGTCCTGTGTGGGATCGGGCAGGGCAGGTTTGTACGTGGCGGGTTCCAGATGATTCATGTCCGTTTTACTAACCTGTTCGTTAGTTTATGTCAACCCCAACTCTTATGCCGCGCTGGTCCGCGCCGATGGACTCCAGCAGCGCAGCGGATGGCGCCGCTTCCGGTCGGTGCTGCGGTGCCGGAGTGGACGGCAGCAGGGCGATATCGATGTGATCGTTAATTTCCTGATGCCGCGCGACAATTGAATCCTGCGAGATGTGCCGACGCTGGATGAGGGGTTATGACGAGCGGTGGGAGCCGCCTGTCACGCGCTACTTTTGCTTTGAGGTAATCCAAGAAGCTCAGCACATTTTTCGCGCAGAAGCTCGCGCCTCGCGTCAACAAATTCCCCAAACCCCTTCATGTCAGAGGGAAGCTCACCGAGCATATGCTTGTCGCAGTAATGGCGTTGGGACTTTGCAGTAGGATAAAATTTTTCAAGCCACACTTCTGGCATCATCGCTCGCTTCTCGTTGTTGATTGCACCTTCAATTAGCTGGAGATTGGGAAGCTCGTTAGCCGATTCGGCGAATGTTTCGTGCAGATGTTCTGGGATACCAGCCCTGCGCAACTGAGCGCTCGAGAAGCGCGACGTCGGAAATACATGATCGACATGAAACTGATTATGTAAGTCGACGAAGGGAAACAACAAAGAGAGCAAGGCAAACATTCGTTTGTCGCCATATTGCATCTGTAGTAGATCTTCAATTTCTGCAGGCTCAAATGTGAGAGACTTGCCTCGTTGCGCCATCAATCGGCCAAGTTCGACTGCTGGAAAAATCGTTTTTCCTTGTGTCTTGATGACTTCCCTTATTGCAGTTAGAAGTGTGTCTAAACCGCTTCCCCAAATGCCGGACGGCTTAACGAGCGATCGAATCAGCCATTCGCGTATTGTGGCCCGATCTGGCAAATATTGCGAGTGTGTAGTGTAATTGGGGGGCGCCTCTCGCCGATAAAGATAGTAGGCGATAGGTAGCAGGGCGCTGTCTGCCCTCAATGTCTGCCCGTTAAGTCCGAAACTGGCGGCAAGCTCTACTGTACGCACGAGAGCAACTCGGATTTTTGCCCAATTTTGTTCTAGCAATGCCATGTTGCCGCTTGTAAAATTATCAACTTTAAAGCCGACACTTGCAATGTCTGCAAGCATCAGCCCAGCCTTCAAGACGAAGTCTTGGCTAAGATTAAAGCCTGAGCCAATATGGTTGATATCGTCAACCAAGCGATGAATTTCGGCCCTAGCGTCGATTTGTTTCCACTGCGCGACCGCAACGCTCAACAGAAGATCAGAGTACGAGAGAACCGTACCGCCTGAATTCAGACGGATAAAGATGTTTAGAACCCGCTCAAGATCCTGAGCAGTCTCTTCGTAATAGTGAATCGATGGCTGCGTATGCACAACTCGGTGCAGGCGGTCCAAGGTCTCGAAAGCAGTTGTTAGGTTTTTCCCGGCAAGGCCTTGGTCAGTAAGTGCAGTCAGCATCGCTGGACCGGTCGCCATGCCCAGAATATCGTGCACCTTAAACCAGAGGGCACCGTCATCACGCGCGACCTGAGTATCGTCCAGGAATTTGAACCTATAGATCACCCCATCCTCGTCTGGAACATGGGGGGCAAGTAGGTTAAGGCGGAGGGTCTTTACAGGAAAGGCGTCTGGATTGTTCCACCACCTGTTCGGCTGCTTTACTGCCATTGATCCTCGGAGGCCGATATTGAGCGCGGTGAGGCGCTGCTGACCATCGAGCACGGCCGTGACACTTTGCGGTGGCATTTTGCCAAGCTCTGGGCAATGGGCCGCGTCGCGCTGATGATAGTTCAGCACGAAATCATAGAATTTGAATTTGTTGCTGGTCGCTTTATCGACCTGCCAGAAAAGAAATGTACCAAACGGATAGCCCTGCATAAGGCTGTCGAAAAGCTTTTCGATCTGCTCTGCCCCCCAAACGAACTCCCTTTGGATTGCCGGCAACACGTATGTCTTTGATTGGATTCGCTGGAGAGCCTCCGCAATCGTTCCACCCGGCTTGTACATAGCGTTCACTGCATCCTCTGAGTGGCAATAGGATACCTCTTACGAAGCTGTTCCGCAATGGTGTCGTATCCAAAATATGATGCCAGCTACAGTTTCGGTGCGGCCTGTTGGTGCCGAGCGGAAACCTATGCCGCGCACAATGCGGAAACATTATCTTGGATGACGGCCTACTCGATCGGATCGACGATGTTTCCAAATGTGCCGGCCTGGGCGGCGCCCCACCTCCGGCGAGGTGACGGTATGCTGATTGCCACCGAGGCTAACGCATGATCCTGCCCGCGTCCGCGCCGGCGAATTGCAGCAAACCTCATTCTGCCCTCGTGATCCAGTCATACCTGATCAGCGACTACGCCACGCTCACCATCCTGCCGGTGACCAGCACGCTGTTCGCCGCGCCGCTGCTTCGCATCACTGTCAAACCCAACGACGCGAACGGACTGCGCCAAGCGTCTCAGATGATGGTGGACAAGGCGGCGACCATCCGCCGCGAGAATGCTGGTCGACGCTTCGGCCGGCTCGACGCCATGACAATGGCAGAGGTGGATCACTGCCTGCCGGTTTTCTTGGGGATCGCTCGGTAGCGGGGTAGGTGCCGACTATCAGCTTAATGCCGCCAGCTTCCCCACATCCGCCAACAACCCCGCAATCGTCGCCAGCGGCAGCATCAGCGTCCTCCCCGCATCCAGTAGCGGAACTGCCCCGTAACTCGCGTACCAATCCGCCGCCCGATCGGTCTTGGCGTCGATCACCAGCACCCGGCCGCCAACGACCGAGGCGACCTGAAGGCAGCGCCGTCCAGCCGCCAGCAGCAACTGGCCGCCAAGTCTTTGTCCCTGCCACGTCAGGCCGACAGCCAGCCGAGCGAGACGAAAACCCGGCACCTCATGCCGCCCGGGCCCGCGCCGCACTTCGTCCGGTACCCGGTCATAGCCGATCGATGCGGGCGCCAGACTGTAAAACCCAAGAATAGCGCCAGACCCATCGTCAATCGCCAGGAAGGTCTTGGCGGCGCCCTGATCGTGGCTCTGGCGCGCGTAGCGGACCAGGAATTCGTTCAGTTCCGCATCGCCGCAGTCGAACGCGCCACGATCGTGTTTCCGGGTGATCGCTTCCTCATGCCAGGCCGGCAGCGTCATTGCGCCGCCGGCAAAGCCAGCGCGGCGGCCCGTAGCTTGGCGTTGGCCGGCGGTGGATTCTCCAGCAGTTCGAGCACCAGCAAGCTGTCCCGTTCGGACAGGTGCAGCCGATCCGCCGCCTCAATAACAGCCGCCGCCTCGCGGAGTGCCGGTTGCAGCACAAAATCGGTCAGGTCCGTGTTCTTCAGCGCGGCCGCGCGTAACAACGTGGCTTTTTGCTCCGGCCGTATCCGCAGGTTCATCCGCTTATTGTCGTCCACGGCGGTTCTCGGCATGGCAGCCTCCATGGTTGGCATAATTACCAGCAGTATACACGAAACCGCCGGACGATCCAAGCTGTACGTATTGAATGCGTGCATGTGTGATCAATCGCCGGAAGCTAGCCTATAGTGCGACTGCGGGCTTTTCCCCACCAAGCGGGTTCGACGGATAGTCTTCGGCCAAGCCGCCGCCTGCGGAGCCTGTAACGCCCACCACATCCTCCGTTGCATGTAACGCCACCGGAGCCACCCCATGGCCACCACACCCGTCAACGACCGCGTCCGCAAGCATCGCGACCAACTCCGCCGCGCCGGGCTACGGCCGGTGCAAATCTGGGTGCCCGACACGCGCCGCCCCGGCTTCGCCAAAGAATGCCGCCGCCAGTCCCGATTGATCGCGGCAGCCGACGCGGCCGACCCGGACCTGATGCGCTTCCTGGATGACGCCCTGGCCGACCTGGATGGCTGGACCGCATGACGCGCGGAGACCTCGTCACCGTCGCCATGCAGGGCGACTTCGAAAAACCTCGTCCTGCCCTCGTGATCCAGTCAGACCTGTTCAGCGACCATGCCACCATCACCATCCTGCCGGTCACCAGCACGCTGATCGCAACACCCCTGGTTCGCGTCGCTGTCGAACCCGACGACGCGAACGGACTGCGCAATGCGTCTCAGGTGATGGTGGACAAGGCGGCGACCATCCGCCGCGACAAGGCTGGCGAACCCTTCGGCCGGCTCGACGCCATGACAATGGCAGAGGTGGATCGCTGCCTGGCGGTTTTCCTGGGAATCGCTCGGTAGAGGGGCCGGCGCCGCCCGATCGTTCCTAGCGTCGATCACCAGCACGCGGCCGCCGACTACTGAAGCGACCTGAAGGCAGCACCGTCCGGCCGCCAGCAGCAACCGGTGCGGCCCGGGGCCGTCGCCAGTCAGAACCACGCTCTCCCGCGGCTCCACACCCCCAAAAACCATTCGGAACGCCGAGCCGACCTTAGAGATCGCTCCTTCACCCCGTCGCCAGCCCGCCCCGATACAGCGCCGCCACAAGATCGGACTGCGCAATCATCCCCGACAGCCGCCGCTCCGCATCCACCACCGCCACATGCCGCAGCCCCGCATCCGCCATCAGCGGCACCAGTTCCACGATATGGGTCATCTCGAAAACCGTCCGAACCCCGCGCTGCATGATTTGCCCCACCACCTCCGGCCGATCCGCGTACATCCGCGTCGGTGCCTGGATCATCCGGAAAAACCGAGCGGCCAGACCGTTATAGACATCCAGATCGGCGCTCAGCATGAAATCCAGATCCGACACCATCCCGATCACCCGCCGCGCCGGATCGATCACCGGCAGCGCTCGGATTTTATGCCGCCGCAATAACGACCACGCCTCCTGCAACGGCGAGCCGAACCGCATCGCCACCACATCGCGCGACATGATATCGGCGCAGGTGATCTCGCCAAACCGGCGATGATACGCGTGCATTTCCGCCCGCTGAAACAAGCCTTCCAGATCATCGCGGCTGACGTCCAACACCTGGCCGTATTGCCGCACCACCGCATCCAGATCGTCCGGATTGACCCCTAAACGTTCCAGCGGCGTTTTGTCCTGCGTATGGTGCGCGTTGGCGCGCGCACGCTGCGGATGCGGGTAAGCCCGGCGCGTGGCATTGTTGAAAACGATCGCGCACAGCATCAAAATCACCGAGTTCAGCGCCACCGGCGATATCACGAAGTGATAACCCGCCGCGGTAATCGCCGGTCCGCCAATCACCGCGGTCAGCGCAACCGCTCCGCTGGGCGGATGCAGACAGCGCAACACGAACATCGCCCCGATCGACAGTGCAACGGCCACCGGCGCCGCCAGCAACGGATCGCCGATCGTGCGGGCACAGGTGACGCCGATCAAAGCGGCAACGATATTGCCGCCGATGATCGACCACGGCTGCGCCAGCGGGCTCGCTGGCAGCGCGAACAGCAGCACCGCCGACGCCCCCATCGGCGCGATCAGCAACGGCAACGCCATGCCGGAGCCAACAGTGTAGCGGCACACCCCATACGTCAGCAGTAATCCCACCAGCGCGCCCAGGCACCCGCGCAGGCGTTCGATCCTGCTGGCCGCCATAGGCGCCGGCACGAAGCCGCGTAACCAATCCATCATGCGCGCACGGACATCAAAGGGTGGGTGCGACCGTGATCAGCGTTCTCGATGTCCATGCGGCGACGTTTAACCGGAGCGCTGCAGGATCAACAAATCCAAAGACGTCGGCTCCCGCATTCCCAACATCGTCAGCCCGGCGTGGACCTGCCCGCGATGGTGCGCCTGATGGTTGAAGAAATGCGTCAACGCCGGCCCCAGCTCCTGGTGATACGTCTTGCCGCTGGAGTTCTGATACTCAATCACCCGGTCATAATCCGAGGACCCTGTGACGAACCCGAAAATCCGGTCGTCCTCCCGTTCCCGCGCCGCCCGCAGTTCGCCGAAATCGTCATACAGGATCTGGTTCAGCCGTTCGGGTTGCGGCCCCTGCCCGGTGAACCGCCGCATCCATATGTAGTCCGCCACCAGCAGGTGGTTCAGCGTCCCGTGCACGCTGCCGAAGAACAATCCGGCCGGCCGCTTGCGATCCGCGTCTGACAATCCCGCCGCATCGTCATACATCCGCCGGTTCGCCCACCGGTTATACACCGCCAGTTGGTCGAAATGCGCCTTCAACATCCTCGCCTCCTGTTTCCAAACGCCGGCAATTCTGACGCAAACCGGCGCCGATCGAAAGTGAGGCGATAACCCCGGAAATCAGCGGTTCGCGCGGCCGTCAGGTGAAGTGAGGTCGTACCCGCACATGCCCCCTTGGCAACACCGCCCGAATCCGTCCTTATTTCGGTCTGAATGTTTGGTTTCATAGGTTCCCGACTCCTCCAGGCTATCCCGGTCCTGCTGGTCGTAGGCTTCATCGCCTTCGCCCTGTTCGACTACGTCGGCGATCCGGTCTCCATCCTGGCCGGGCAGGACGCGACGGCGGCGCAGCGCCTGGCGCTGTCGCACGACCTCGGCCTGGATCAGCCGTTCTTCGTGCAATACGGCCGCTTCCTGTGGACCGCGCTGCACGGCAATTTCGGCAACAGCTACCGGGTGGCGCAACCCGTCGCCAGCCTGCTCGCCGAACGCCTGCCCGCGACGTTAGAGCTGGCAATCACCGCCTCCGTGCTGGCCTTCGCGATCGGCGTCCCGATGGGTGTCTATACGGGCATCCACCGCGACAGTTTCCTGTCCCGCCTGATGATGGCCGGCAGCCTGATCGGCGTATCGCTCCCCACCTTCCTTCTCGGTATTCTGCTGATACTCGCATTCTCGGTTGGTCTGGGATGGCTACCCAGCTTCGGTCGAGGGCCGGTGGTGCATGTCGGCAGCTGGTGGACCACCGGCTTCACCTCCTGGGCCGGCATCCGGTCGCTGATCCTGCCGGCGATCACGCTGGGCATGTTCCAGATGACCCTGATCATGCGGCTGGTCCGCGCCGAAATGCTGGAAGTCCTGCGCACCGACTATATCAAATTCGCCCGCGCCCGCGGCCTGACCGACAGATCCATCAACTTTGGCCACGCGTTGAAGAACACGCTGGTGCCGGTCATCACCATCATCGGCCTGCAATTCGGCGGCATCGTCGCGTTTTCCCTGGTGACCGAGACCGTGTTCCAGTGGCCCGGCATGGGCCTGCTGCTGGTGCAGTCGGTGGCGGTCGCCGACATTCCCGTCATGTCCGCCTACCTGCTGCTGATCGCGCTGGTATTCGTGCTGATCAACCTGATCGTCGATCTGCTGTATTACGCGGTCGATCCCCGCCTGAGGGCGCGCCGCTGATGCTCACACGCGCCTGGAACAGCGATCTCGCCTATAATTTTCGAACCTCTCCGGTCGCCGTGGCATCGGCGGCCCTGGCGCTGATCCTGCTGATCGCGGCGACGTTCGCCCCGTGGCTGGCGCCGCACAACCCGATGGACGTGGCGTCGCTGTCCCTGATGGACAGCTTCAAACCGCCTCTCGGTATGGCGGACGCGGACTGGTCCAACCCACTCGGCACCGACAACCAGGGCCGAGACGTGCTGTCCGCGATCATGTACGGCATGCGCATCAGCCTGCTGGTCGGCTTCCTGTCTGTGCTGTTCGCGATTGTCGTCGGCATCGCCATCGGCCTGCTGGCCGGCTACGCGGGCGGCATCACCGACACAATGTTGATGCGCGTCGCCGATGTGCAGTTGACGTTTCCGTCGATCCTGACCGCCTTGCTCGTCGATGGCGTCATCTCCGCCGCCCTGCCCCACACGATGCGCGAAGCGCTGCAAATCTACGTCATCATCTTCGCCATCGGCATCAGCCTGTGGCCCAACTTTGCCCGCACCGTCCGCGGCTCCACGCTGGTCGAGCGCAACAAGGACTACGTCATGGCCGCCCGCGTCATCGGCGTGCCATCCTGGCGCATCATGCTGAGCCACGTCCTGCCCAACGTCATCGGCCCGGTCATGGTGATCGGTACGCTCGGCCTGGGTTTGGCGATTATCGCCGAGGCCACGCTGTCCTTCCTGGGCGTCGGCCTGCCGCCCACGCAACCATCGCTCGGCACATTGATCCGCTTCGGTGACGACTTCCTGTTCTCCGGCGAATGGTGGGTCACCGTGTTCCCCGGCCTGACGCTGATCCTGATGGTGCTGGCGATCAACCTGCTGGGCGACTGGCTACGCGACGCCCTGAATCCGAGGCTGCGCTGATGGCGCTGCTGGACGTCGTCGATCTGACCGTCGAATTCCCCACACGGCGCGGCGTGCTGCGCGCGCTGGATCGGGTGTCGTTCAGCATCGATGCCGGCGAAATCCTGGGCGTCGTCGGCGAATCCGGCGCCGGAAAATCCCTGACCGGCGCTGCCATCGTCGGCCTGTTGGAACGGCCCGGCCGCATCGCCGGCGGGCAAATCCTGTTCGAGGGCAAACGCATCGACACCCTGTCCGCCGAACCGCTGCGCCGCATCCGGGGCCGCCGCATCGGCATGATCTTCCAGGACCCGCTGACGACGCTGAACCCGCTCTACACCATCGGCCGGCAACTGACCGAGACGATGCAGACCCACATGCGGCTGTCGGACTCCGAGGCGCGCGCCAAGGCCATCGGCTGGCTGGACCGCGTCGGCATCCCCGCCGCCGCCCACCGCATCGACGCCTACCCGCACGAGTTCTCCGGCGGCCAAAGGCAACGCGTTGTCATCGCACTGGCGCTGTGTGCCGATCCCGTCCTGGTGATCGCTGATGAACCCACGACCGCGCTGGACGTTTCGATCCAGGCGCAGATTATTACGTTGCTGAAAGACCTGACCCGCGACCACGGCACCGCCGTCATGCTGATTACCCACGACATGGGTGTCATCGCCGAAACCGCCGACCGCGTCGCGGTCATGTATGCCGGCCGCATCGCCGAGATCGGCCCCGTCGCCGCCGTCATCCGCCATCCCGCGCATCCCTACTCCGACGGCCTGATGGCCAGCATCCCGTCGCTGGAACACCGCGTGGACCGCTTACGCCAAATCGACGGCGCCATGCCGCGCCTGGACGCAATCCCGAACGGGTGCCGCTTCAATCCCCGCTGTCCGCGTGTGTTCGACCGATGCACCACGGAACAGCCGGAACTATTGGACGCAGGGGCAACAAGAGCCGCTTGCTGGTTGCACGCGCATGACTAAGCCCGCGGTTCTGGAGGCCATCGCGGTCTCGCATTTGTTCGACGTATCTCGCCCGTTCCTGCAACGGATGTTTACCCGCGAACCGCGACGCATGTTACGCGCCGTGGACGACGTCTCATTCGAAATCGCCCCCGGAACGACGTTCGCGCTGGTCGGCGAGTCCGGCTGCGGCAAGTCCACCATCGCGCGCCTGGCCGTCGGACTCTACGAGCCTTCCGACGGCGACATCCTGTTCGAAAATCAACCGTTATCCTCGGCCCGCGCCCAACCGGGACTGCGACGACGCATGAACATGATCTTCCAGGACCCGTATGCGTCGCTGAACCCGCGCTGGCGCGTGTCCGATATCGTTGCTGAGCCAATACGGGCGTTCGCAATCGCCACAAGACCCAATGAAGTCCACGCCCGTGTCGGCACTCTGCTGGCCCAGGTCGGCCTGACCATCCGCGACGGCGAAAAATACCCTCACGAGTTTTCCGGTGGACAGCGTCAGCGAATCTCCATCGCTCGGGCTCTCGCCAGCGAGCCTGATTTCCTGGTCTGTGACGAGCCCACCAGCGCGCTGGACGTTTCTGTCCAGGCACAAATACTCAACCTCATGCGCGACCTGCAAAAGCGGTTGGGTTTGACCTACCTGTTCATCAGCCACAACCTCGCCGTCGTGCGCCATATGGCCGACCGGCTGGGCGTGATGTATCTTGGCCGTATCGTCGAACAAGGACCGGCGGAGGCGATTTTCCGCACCCCGCGCCACCCTTATACGCGGCTGCTGCTCGATGCGATTCCCGACCTGGAACAGGTAGGCCGAGCCCGTACGCCGGTCGGGGGGGAATTGCCGAGCCCGATCGCGCCGCCTCCGGGGTGTGCGTTCCATCCGCGCTGCCCGCTTGCGAACGACCGGTGCCGCGTGGAAAAACCCGCCCATACGATGGCCGGCGCCGTTCAGGTCGCCTGCCATGCGGTGGAAGAAGGACGCGATGGCTGACGACGAGGAAAAAGGCTCCCCGCTGCGGGCGGTGGTCGGCCTGGGCCTGATCCTGGCCCTGATCGTCGGCGTCCTGTTCGTGATGAATCAGTTGCAACACGCGGCCGCCGTCCAGGACTGCGTCGCGTCGGGACGCCGAAACTGCGTCCCGATCACGTCGGGCGGGTAACGATTACCGGCCCAGTAAGCTCTGCATGAAACTGTCGATCAGTGCATTTGTCCGCGCACTTTCATCCAATTGCGGGAAGTGCCCGGTGTCCGCGATGATCTCGACCCGAGCGGATGGAACATTGGCCTTTAGCATGTCCAGATAGGGCGAAGTCTGCCCCTGACGCATCGTCTGCCGCTCGCGCTTTTCGTTGCTGTAGGTTGCCTGCAACGCCATGACCGGAAGCCGCAAACCGCCCAGAGACGAGGCAAACCGCCCGACATCGTAGCGTAACAAATCCGTCAGCATCTTCGCACCGATCGGCACCGGCAGGCGCAGCGCCCTGGCCACGACCGCGTCCACGACGGCTGGGTCGCTTTTGTCGGTGAACATGTCCTTGAACATGCCGCCGGTCATCGCCGCGTAACCGTCCGGAGTGGCGAAACGTTCGTTCAGCACGGACGCCATCGCCGCCGCGAACTGGCTGCCATCAACCAGGATGACACCTGCCGTGTGAGCCGGCGCCTGTAACGCCGCCTCGGTCACCACCCGGCAGCCCATGCTGTGACCCACCAGAACCGCCGGCGGCAGATCCAGCGCCCGCATCACCTCAGCCACGTCGGCGCCGTATCGTTCGATCGAGCATTCGGCCGCCGTACCGGGACTGTCGCCGTGGCCGCGCAGATCGACCGCGACCGTCTGATACCGAGGCGAAAGCTGCGCCACCTGGGCGTCCCAATCGGTGCGGGCACAGCCGAACCCATGCACGAACACAATCGGCGGCTGCCCCTGGCCCGTCACAACATGATGAATAAGCGACATGTTTTCCCCTTGTCGATGCGGCATCAAAGCCGATGGTTGACAAAGGAATGCTCCGCCCCCGACTGCCTGACAAGACCGATCATCGGGCGCTCAGGTGTTCCGCGTTACGTTCGAAAGCCTCGCACCGGCTGTAAAAATCTATCGCCCTCCCGGCGGGTCGGTTCCAAATGGCCCTGTTTCCGGCTGCCCGGTTTCAAGTTGCCCGGTCGCAGGTTCGCGCCGCTGACCATCCCCGGCGAGAAAACCGTCGCCCCGGGCTTGCATCCGCACCACCGGCCGGGTCCCGAAACCGCCGGTCTCCGAATCATCGGTGTCGCCGGCCGCCAGTCCTTCCGCTGTCGTGTACGACGGCGTCTCCATCTTCGTTCCGCCTGGAGTCCACTCCTGCGCCCTCGGCAGCGCATAATCGGGGGGCCGCTTGAAGACATCGGGCGGATCCGGCTGCACCGGTTCGGGCGCCTGCGTGCGTTGTTGCGGCAGCCCGGCGCCCTGCATGCCAAAGGTCGGCAGGCTAAAATTCTTTTCCAACATCGGCGGCGCGGAGGGGACATAGAGCGGTGTATCGTAACGAGGCACCTCCTCGTACTGTCCTTGCGTGTTGGCAGCCGGTTGTTGGGCGATGGCATGACCGGAAACCGTCAGCCCCATCGCCGATCCAACCGCCGCCGATATCCATAAAGATCGCATCCCGCCGCTCCTGTCGGTGCAGAGGCGTGACCTGACCCTAGACCGGCAATGAAACGCAAATCGCTCCTGCGTGAGCCCGCTGATTCTCCAGCACCTCCCTGCACGTTTCCACCAGACGCGACCCCAATGCCTGGTAATCCGCCGAACGGGGCGCGTTTGGCCGCCATGCCAGGCCCAACGTGCGCCAGGCCCCGGCCCCGGCCAGCGGACGCAGCACGAGCCCGGTTCCGTCGGTGATACCGGCCGCCACCGCCAGCGCGGGCAGCAGCGTGATCCCCAGTCCGTTCGCGACCATCTGCACCAATGTGTGGAGGCTGGTCGCCGCAAACCCGTCCTGATCGCCGCGGTCGCCGGCCAGCAGACCGCAGACCGCAAGCGCCTGGTCGCGCAGGCAATGGCCGTCTTCCAGCAGCAGCAACCGTTCCGTTGCCAGGGCGGCGACCGGGATCGCATCCTCGCCCGCCAGCCGGTGGCCGGGCGGCAGCGCGACCAGAAATCCGTCCCTGGCAACCGGCATGGTATCGGCGCCGCCGCAGTCGCAGGGGGTCGCCAGCAACAACAGATCGAGCCGGTTGGCGTTCAGCCGATCCACCAGATTGGCGGTGGTGTCCTCCCGCAAATACAGCCGCAGGCGGGGAAAGGCGCTCCGCAGCGCTGGCATCAGTGTCGGCAGCAAGAACGGCCCGATGGTTGGAATGACACCCAGCCGCAGCGGTCCGCCCATCGGCTCGCGCGCCGCGCGTGCCGCCTCCGAGACGGACTCTAAAGCGGTTAACGCGGTTCGGGCGCGCTCCACCAGTTCCAAACCGAGCGGCGTGAAGACAACGTGACGGCCGGCCGCGCGGTCGAGGATGTGGCAGTCCAGTTGCCGCTCCAGCGCCAGCAAGCCCGCTGACAGGGTGGACTGCGTCACCGCGCAAATCTGCGCCGCGCGGCCAAAATGCCGACTTTCGGCGAGGGTGACGAGGTAGCGAAGTTGTTGCGGGCTGGGGAGCAGAGTCATCGTTTATTTCAATCAAAACATCTAATTTCATTCAATAACATGAAAAACAGAAAGGAACTACGCCCCATCGCCGAGAGAAGATGTCGAGTGATCGAGGGTTTGGCTATCACCGGATCAGCGCAAACCAACCTGAAATAGGGTCCTGACGGTTGGGGACGTGAGCCAAAGCAGCGCGGTAAATGTAGAAAATATCACCCAATTTATCCGCAATCACGATGAGCACGCCCTTGGCTCTTTGACGCCGTGAAATTCCACCCATCGACAAAAGCGTGCCCTACTGTCGGTGCCGTCTCACTGTACAACCTCCAGCCGCAGTATTTGAAGGTCAGAATAGGTGATCCGGACGTAAAGGCCTTCATGAATCGGCCCTCCTTTGGCTGCCGTTTCATTGAAGCCAGGGATATCACTACTATCATACACGAATCGCAGGCCCTGAACCCAGAAGCTCTCCACCTTGTGGTTCCCTCCAGGGACGAAATTGGTGACTGGACCTTCCACCACATCATACCGCCCATGTCGGAGGCCGTAAGGAATGACCCACCAATTATCGACATCGGCGGCAGAAATGCCGATCGTCAGAAACAAAGCGAACCCGAACCCGATCCGGCCAAAGATCACGCGGGTCCTGCCTTTCGGGCCGGCCAGTGGCAGCCCTTCCAGCCAATTCGGCCTGAACGCCACCACACCGAACACTGACACCAGGCAAAGGCCGACAAGAACCCCTTGCCAACCTACGAACCCTTGTTGAGCCGCATCAAAAACGGTCTTGAAAGTCATTAATTTCCTGGATCGAGGTCCCGATCGGTGTCGGAGCGGGCATGGTCATACGGGACATGCGAAATCTTATGGCATGTTTCGAACGCGACTCTATGGCGGCCAACGCCGGCCTGCCAAAATCGAAAACGAACCTGCGGAGGTCGCGGCTCCGAACCTATCCCAAACCGGCGATGAATCCGGGCAAGCCGGTCATCCTGCCTGTCACCGACCGGGCGGCATGCAGCACCGCGCGCACCGCTTCGGTCGCGGTTGGCAGGTGTTCATTGACAACGACATGGTCAAATTCCACCCAATGGCAGATCTCTTCCCCCGCCACCCGCATCCGGCGCTCGATTTCCGGCCCCTGATCCCCTGCCCGTCCGACCAGTCTGGAGCGCAAGGCCGCAAGATTTGGCGGCAGCACAAACACGCTGACCAAGTCGGCCGGCAATTTGTCGCGCAGTTGCTGGTGGCCTTGCCAGTCGATGTCGAACACCACGTCGCGGCCCTCGGCCAAAGCTGTCTCCACCGGCGCTCGGGGGGTTCCATAGGCGTGGGTGCCCTGTAGCACCCGAGCCCATTCCAGCAACGCATCGTCGCGCAAAGCCGCCTGGAATCCGTCTTCGGTCAGAAAGTGATAGTGAACGCCGTCGGTTTCCTGCGGCCGGCGCGCCCGTGTCGTCACGCTGATCGAGCGTTCCAGGTTCGGTTCGGTGGCCAAAAGGGCGTCGGCGATCGCGGTCTTCCCGGCCCCGGAGGGTGCCGACAAAACCAGGCAAACTCCGCGGCGGGGAATGTCGATCATTCGATGTTCTGAACCTGTTCTCGAAGTTGCTCGATCGCGGCCTTCAGCTTCAGGCCGGTGGCGGTCAGCGCGGCGGTGGCCGACTTGCTGCACAGCGTGTTGGCCTCGCGGTTGAATTCCTGGATCAGGAAATCCAGCTTGCGGCCGATGTTGATTTCCTCGCGCATCAGGTCGTGCGCGGCGGCGATGTGGCTGGACAGACGATCCAGTTCCTCACGCACGTCCGACCGGCTGGCCAGCACCGCGACTTCCTGGGCGATTCGCTCTTCGGACAGGTTGGGCATTTCGCGCAGCAGCGTTTGCAGATTGTCGAGCATGCGGGCGCGCTGGGCGGCGGGCTGACCGGCAGCCTGCACGGCGGCCGTTTCGCAAAGCGTGGTGATTTCGTCCAATTGCCGGTTCACGATGATCGCCAGGCGTTCGCCCTCGGCCTGACGGGAGATAACCAAATCGGCCAGCGCGGCGATGAAGCCAGCCTGCACATCGGCGGCGGCGGCGGCCTTTTCGTCCTGCTGATCGACCTGGGCCTGACGCAGCACGCCGGGTAGCGACAGCAGCGCCTCGGCGGACGGCGGCGGACTGCCGGCGATACGGCGATGCAGGTCGGTGGCGATCTTCAGCACCTGTTCCAGCGCCGCCAGGTCGAGTTCCAGACGGGTCTGAGACTCCCGTTTGATGCTCAGGTTGATCGTGACGTTGCCACGCTTCAGCACCTTGCCGGCCATATCGCGCCAGACCGACTCCAGGCTATCCCAGCCTGTCGGCAGACGAAACCGCAGTTCCAGGCTGCGTCCGTTGACGCTGCGCAGTTCCCAGGCCCAGGTGATCCCGTTCAGGGCGCCCTCGGCGCGGGCGAATCCAGTCATCGAAGCAATTGCACTCATGCGCGCGTCATACCAGCGGCGGCGGCGGATGCGAAGCGATTGCTTCCACGACTCGGGGGCGTTTTGCTATCGGGTCGCCAATGCCCAATTTAGACATGGAGCGGGCTGCCGGTGGCCGCGTCGCAGGTGTGGATGAGGCTGGCCGGGGACCGTTGGCCGGCCCTGTGGTCGCGGCTGCCGTGGTGCTGCCGGCGAATTTGTCCGCCGAAGTGGCCGACATGCTGGATGATTCCAAAAAACTGACCGCCGCGCAGCGTCTGAAGGCTTTCGTGGCGCTGCGGGCATCGTCGGCGGAGATCGGTGTCGGCGCCGCGTCGGTGACGGAAATCCTGCGGCTGAACATTCTGCACGCCTCCATGCTGGCGATGCGACGTGCCGTGATTCGCCTGGGTCCCGCCCCTGATCTGGCGCTGGTCGATGGTAATTACCCGCCGAAACTGGGCTGTCCGGTCCAGTGCGTGGTCGGTGGCGACGCGATCTGTCTGTCGATTTCCGCCGCTTCCATTGTCGCCAAGGTGATCCGCGATCGTGCCATGGACCGTTTGGCGATACGGTTCCCGGGTTATGGCTGGCACACCAATGCCGGGTATGCGACCGCGATCCATCGGGAGGCCTTGGAGCGACTCGGAGCCACCCGGCATCATCGCGAGTCGTTCGGTACGGTTGCGCAACTTCGGCTGGCTTTGACGATTAATGGTTGACCTGACTTCGGACGGCCGGTCAGCATGGGGATTCGACACCAAAAGGTTGGAACCGGGTCTTGGACCGCTATCACGACTTACCACTGGACCAAATTCTGCGCGGCGACTGCGTCGAGTTGATGCGCATGCTGCCGGCCGCATCGGTCGATTGCGTCTTCGCCGATCCACCATACAACCTGCAATTGCGGGGTGAATTGCGGCGTCCGGACGACAGCCTGGTGGATGGCGTCGATGACGACTGGGATAAATTCTCCGATTTCGCCTCGTATGACTCATTCACCCGGGATTGGCTGGGGGAGTGCCATCGGCTGCTCCGCAAGGACGGCACCATCTGGGTGATCGGCGCATACCATAACATTTTCCGGATCGGTTCGATCCTGCAGGATCTGGGATTCTGGATCCTGAACGACGTGATCTGGCGCAAGTCCAATCCGATGCCGAATTTCCGGGGGCGGCGCTTCACCAATGCGCACGAGACACTGATCTGGGCGGCGAAGGGGCGGGATTCCCGCTACCGGTTCAACTATCAGGCCATGAAGTCGCTGAACGACGACATCCAGATGCGCAGCGACTGGTTCATACCGCTGTGCACGGGTGGCGAGCGGATGCGGAACGATCACGGGCTGAAGCTGCATCCCACTCAAAAGCCGGAGGCGTTGCTGCACCGGGTGCTGCTGGCCAGCACCAATCAGGACGATATTATCCTGGATCCGTTCACCGGGACCGGCACCACACCGGCCATGGCGAAGCGGCTGCGGCGGCACTTCATCGGCATCGAGCGGCATCCGGTCTATGCCGAGGCGGCGATCGGGCGGGTGCGGCGGGAGAAACCGATCTCGGTCGAGGGGGCCACGTCGCAGCCGACCAAGCGAGAGGCGGTGCGGATTCCGTTCGGCAGTTTGGTCGAGCAAGGGCTGATCGTGGCGGGGACGACGGTGTTCGACCGCCAGCGGCGAGTCAGCGCGATGGTCGGCCCGGATGGGTCTTTGAGTGTGGGCGATATTCGCGGGTCGATCCATAAGGTCGGGGCGCTGCTGACAAATGCACCGAGCTGCAATGGATGGACGTTCTGGCATTTTGAGCGGGATGGGATGCTACAGCCGTTGGACGTTCTGCGGGCGGCCGTCACGGCTCAGGCGGTGGCAAATGCGGGGCCGGCGATAGCCTGAGAGATTGGCGGTTTACGCAGGTATATCAACGGCCATTTCACTCACTCATGGGCCGCCGCGCCCTGCCCCGATCCGTCATGGCCCGACTTTGTCCGGGCCACCTGTCGCGGCACCGTCAAGGCATGGGTGGCCCGGACAAGCCGGGCCATGACGACGGGGGCGAGAGGCCCCCTGGTATTACGCCTTGGTACCCCGAAACCCGGTCGCAACGACATAGAGTTCGCTGGAATCCTTGCGGCTCGACGGCGGTTTGGCATGCCGGACCAGGGCAAAATTCTGCTTCAGCACGTCCAGGATCTGCTTTTCCGAACCGCCCTGGAACACCTTGGCCACGAACGCCCCGCCCGGCGTCAGGATTTGGATGGCAAAATCCAGTGCCATCTCGGCCAGCGCCACGATTCGGATGTGATCCGTCGCGGAATGCCCCGTCGTGTTCGGCGCCATGTCGGACAGCACCAGATCGGCGCCGCCGCCCAGCTCCGCGATCAGCCGCTCCGGCATTGACGGATCCGTGAAGTCGCCATGAATCAGGGTGGAGCCGTGGATCGGATCGATCGGCAGCAAATCCACCCCGACGACAGACGCCGCGCCACGCTTCACCGCCACCTGCGTCCAACCACCGGGCGCCGCGCCCAAATCCAGCACCCGCACGCCTTTGCGGATCAGGCTGAACTTGTCATCCAGTTCCAGCAGCTTGAACGCCGCGCGCGACCGCCAGCCCTGCTGCTTCGCCGCGATCACATACGGATCGTTAAGCTGCCGCTTTAACCACGCGGTTGAAGCCGGACTGCGTTTATTCTTCGATTTGACAAACACCGACAATTTTCGCGATGCCGGTATCATGGGAGGTTTACTCATGGACGGCAGGGTTCCCGGCGCCGGTCCTGGCGCAGACGGTCGGCGCGCATCAGACGCAGCAAGATACCCTCCCGCAGCCCCCGGTCAGCGACGATAATATGAGGGGCGGGCCAGACCCGGGCGATGGCGGCAAACACCGCGCAACCGGGCAGCACGAATTCGACGCGTTCCGGCCCGACGCACGGATGCAAGATCAGGCCGTCGCGGCCGAGGCCGCGCAAATGAGCCAGGGCATCGGCGGCGTCCTTGCTGCACAATTCGACACCATCGACCGCGAGGCGGCGGTAACGGTCCAAATTCAACGCGACGCCGGCCAACGTTGTAACGGTGCCGCTGGTGCCGAGCAGGCGTACGCCGCCGTCACGGATTTCGCGCGCGATACAATGGACTTTCTCGAAAGGGCGCAGGCGCTCCACAACGTCGTCCACCATGGCTTCGAAACCCTCGGGCGAGAAACCGGCGTCGCCCCAACGCTCCGCCAGCGTCACTACGCCGATCGGCAGGGACATGTAGCCGATCAATTCCGGCTGGCCGTTGGTCAAACGCACCCAGGCCAGTTCCGTCGATCCGCCGCCGATATCGAACAACAACGCGCGCCGCCCGTCGCAGGGCAGCAGCGGCGTGCAGGATTCCAGTGCGAGCTCAGCTTCCTCCCGGCTGGAGATGATCCCGAAGTCGAACCCGGTTTCCTGCTTCACGCGGCACAGGAACGCCGGACCATTGGTGGCGCGGCGGCAGGCTTCGGTGGCGATCGCACGCACCTGACGCACCTGACGGCGGGCCAGCCGGGCGGCGCACGCATGCAGGGCGCCGATCGCGCGGTCCATCGCCGCTTCGTTCAGGGTGCCGGTGCTGTGCAGGCCCTCGCCCAACCGGACGATACGAGAGAAGCTGTCCAGCACGCGAAAACTGTCGCCCGAGGGCGTGCCGACCAGCATGCGGCAATTGTTGGTACCGAGGTCCAAGGCGGCGAAGGCAGGCCCAAACGCCCGGCGTACGTGATCCGGCCGCACCTCATGACAATGTGCGGCGGCGTCAAGCTCGGCGGAGGCCTGAACCGGATTCATCCGAGGATTGTCAACCGGCTGACGCTGGCGAGCAAGCACCGAATGCAACATGGCCAATTGTCAATCCGGCAGCGTAGCCAAACCCGCACCGAACGGCCGTTTGACCGCCGCTATGAGGTTGAACCCGAACGACTCGTCCGAGGTTCCGCCAGGGAAACCCGCCAGCCCCCGCCACCGTCGGCCTTAACCTCTCTGGCCGCCATGTGAGCCCGCCGCAACAGGATTCGGATATCGTCGACGCTGTTGGCAGGGCGGCTGGCGATGCCGATGGAAAACGTCACGCCCTGACTGTCCGGGACATCCTGGAAGATGCGGCGGCCGCACAGCGCCTCGGCCCGCTCCGCGGCGGTCAGGTGGTCCATCCCATCCTGCCAGATGGCGAATTCGTCGGCCCCCACCCTGGAAACCACGTCGTTCGGCCGCACCATGGCACGCAACTGGTTGGCCATGCGGACCAGAATCCGATCGCCGCATTCGCGTCCCAACGACGTATTGATCCTGCGCAAACCGTCGATATCAACCAGAAACAACGTCCCGGTCACACCATCCTGGTCAAGCCGGTCGATGTGCCGGTCGGCCTCATCCAGGAACCAGCGGCGATTCGGCAGCCCGGTCAACCGATCGATGCCGACCTGGCCCATGCCCGCGCCGATCAGGGTTCGCAGCAGCATGGCGACAGACGCGGCGAGATCATAATCGGCGTCCGTCCAGGGGCGGGAGCCTGGAGCCCGCCACATCACCAGGCCACCGGGACGGGTGGGCGGCAACACCCAGGGACAGGCCAGAACCGGCCGCGTGTCCACACCGGCGCGATGGGCCGGCCGGCCGGGGCTGGCGTTAAGCAGGGACCGTCCGACGGCGACGGTGTCGGGTCCATCACATCCAATGCTATAAGCGACCGGTGCCTCGGCTGCATCGTTGCTCAGGTCCAGAACCGCGAGCCCCTCCAGATCAGCGGTCAGGCGCAATTGCTCCAGAACCGCGACTATCGAACCATCGTAATCGTCACCAAAGGGCACGCCATGTTCTCCAAATCACAAGATCGTTAGTCAGCCTACGCGTTTCCGCTGGCAGATAGCCAGAACAGCATCGTCCCGGTGACGGAAAAGCCGAACGTCTCTACAGTCACCACCGAGATACAATGGGAGGATATAAGCCATGCGGGCAGTTTGGTACGACCGGCAGGGACCGGCGAACGAGGTTATCGTCACCGGCGAACTACCAACGCCCGAACCGGGCGTTGGACAGGTGCGGGTGCGGCTGGAGGCGTCTGGTGTCAACCCAGCCGACACCTATCGGCGCCGAGGTGCGGTGCCGGCCGAATATCCACGCGTCATTCCGAACAGCGATGGGGCGGGCACCATCGACAAGGTTGGCGAAGGCGTGCCCGCCCGCCGCGTCGGCGAGCGCGTCTGGCTGTATAATGGTCAGCGGAACGGCCGCTGGATGGGCACCGCGGCGGAATATATTGCATTGGATGCCGACCTCGTCACCGAACTGCCGGACCATGTATCGTTCGCCGAGGGCGCCACGTTGGGAATCCCCGCGATGACCGCGCATGGCTGCGTGTTTGCATCCGGACCGGTGCAGGGGAAGACACTGCTGGTGACCGGTGGGGCTGGCGCTGTCGGGCATTACGCCGTGCAACTTGCCGCCTGGGCCGGGGCGGAGGTCATTGCCACCGTTAGCTCTGACGATAAGGCTCAGCGCGCGCGGGCTGGCGGGGCCGCGCATGTGGTGAACTACCGCACCGAAGACGTTGCCGCTCGGGTCGCCGAGATCACCCGCGGCGCCGGGGTCGATCACATCGTTGATGTCGATTTGGGAGGCAACCTGGCCGCTGCGCTGGCCTGCGTGCGCGAAAACGGCAGCATCGCCTACTACGCCAGCAACGGTGCGTTGGAACCCAAGATCAATCTGCGGGCGCTGATGGCCAAAAATCTGACCATCCGCGCCTTCGTGCTGCCGAGCAGTCCGCATGCAAACCGGAAGCGCGCGCAACAGGATCTGGCCGCGTTCATTCGCACGCCCGGCCGGATGTTGTCCGTGGCTGGAACATTCCCGCTGTTCGAGACCGCCGCCGCCCATCTGTCCGTGGAGGCAGGCGGCAAGGTCGGGACCGTCGTGGTGGAATGTGCCCGGTAACGATCGCTGTTGATCCGCACTGTCGTGTTTAGCCGCAAATGATCGCGAGGGCCGGTGCCAACAGTTTCGTTTCGGCAAAACGGAAGCCGTTAGGCGACGCCCCAAAATAATCGCGTCCGACTGAGTCCATTTCAATACTGTCATGGTAAGGCTTGTCCGGGCCACCCGTGGCTCGAGGATGCCGCGATAGGTAGCCGAGCCATGACGAATTGGATAAATTGGCGATGCTTTACTCACGTTTTCGTGATATCACTTGATTTCCGGGATTGACCGTTTACCCGACCGCGCCGATCACACTAACGAGTACACAGTTGCGGAACCAACCCAACGCGCACGCACAACGGGGAACAAGTTGACCGGCCTTTCCTCACGCCTACTGATCATCGTGGTCATCGCGCTTCTGCCGTCCCTCGCATTCCAGGGCTACGCTGAGATTCAGGCGCGTCAGGTGCGCCAGCAGCTCATGGAAGATCAGGGGCTGCGGCTGGTGCGGCTCGTCCGCTCCGAAGAGCACCGGATCGTCGAGGGGGCGGAGGAAGCCTTGCGCGTGATCGCCAGTTCACCCTCGGTGCGGGTGCCGCGCCCGGAGCCGTGCAAGGAGATGTTCCGCACGCTTGTGAAGGACTCGCCTCGTTACATTTCCGCCAATGCAGAGGGTCTCGACGGGGTACCGTTTTGCCAATCTATCGAGTCCCGGGCGCCGTTGAATACCTCTGACCGGCTGTGGTTCCGCAGGGCAATCGAATCCGGCGGAACGGCAATCGGTGAATACGACCCGGGCGACGCATCCGATTTGGCCACGATCCATCTGTCCCGGCCATTCCGCGCCACCGACGGACAAGTCGCCGGTGTGGTGGCGGTCGCATTGAGCCTCCAATGGATGAACGAACAGTTCGCGCAGCTCGACCTGCCATCGGTCAGCACGGTGACAGTCACCGACCACAAAGGCATCGTTCTCGCCCAATATCCGCAGGGCATGGAGGCGGTCGGGCAACCCCTCCCCCCGGACCGGCAGTCCTTTCTCGAAGGGAAGGCTGTCCGTTTGGTGCATTCCCTCACGAACGACGCCGGCCACCGGCCCGGATTGGCGACAGTATCGCCGCCGGGCGCCGATCCGTGGGGCCTGACGGTCATCGTCTGCCTCGACGAAGCCAACACGTTCGCCGCGTTAACCCGGGCCAACCACCTGGGCCTGACATTGATCGCCGGCGGCGCCCTTCTCGCCATGGCCCTGACCATCGCGATCGGACACCGCCTGATCCGCCGCCCGGTCGAAAAATTGCTCGGCGCCGCCGGGCTTTGGAGGAACGGCGATTTCGCCGCCCGAACCGGCCTGCTGGCCGATCGCAGCGAGTTCGGCCGGATCGCCATGGCATTCGACGCCATGGCCACGACACTGCAGACCCGCGAGGCGGCGTTGCGGGACAGCGAGGCAACTCTCCGTCTGGCCATGACCGCGGCGCGGCTGGGCGTCTGCGAGATCGATCTGATCACCCGCGAGGGAACCTGGTCGGTCGAGCTCGCCGAGATCGTGGGATGTGCCAGGGATGACTATCGATCGATGGATGCGTGGATCGCCGATATCCATCCTGATGATCTGGAGGCGGTGACATCCGCTTGGCAGCGTGCGCTTTCGGGCGCCCAACATTACTACGCAAGCGAATACCGGCTGTGCCGGCCGGACGGCGGTTGGCGATGGATCGCCGCCTACGGTCAGCCGATTTTTGACGCCGGACGGCCGATTCGTGCCGTGGTCGTGATCCAGGATATCAGCGCGCGCAAACATGTCGAAGAAGCCTTGCGGGACAGCGAACACCAACTGAGGGTGACGCAGGAAGCCGCGCGGATTGGCAGTTTCGATCGCGACCTGGTCACCGGTGCCGTTCAGTTGTCCGACCTGCAATCCCGCCGGTTCGGCATTGATCCGGCGGGGCCAGAGAAGTTCACCGAGGAAACCTGGCGTCGATGTGTTTACCCCGCCGACCTGGCCCGAACCGAAAGAAGCCTGTCGGCGGCGATCGGGAACAGGTCGTCCTTCGCGGTCGAATACCGCATCATGACTCCCGACGGGCTGCGCTGGATGGATGCGCGTGGCAACGTGATCTACGCCCCCGATGGCACCCCCTTACGGATGACGGGGATCGACATCGACATCACAGAGCGGCGCGCGCTGGAAGATGAACTGCGCAGTCTGACGGCTAATCTGGAAGCCCGGGTGCGGACAGAAGTAGCCGCCCGCGAAGCGGCCCAGGCCCGAGCGACACAGGCGGAACGGCTACAGGCACTCGGGCAACTCGCCGGGGGTATCGCCCACGACATCAACAACGTCCTCCAGGCTGTCGCCGGCGCATTGGCACTGATTGCCGGCCGGTCCGGCGACGAAGCCGCGGTTCAGCGCTTCGCCCGGCTTGGCAGCGAGGCGATCGAACGCGGTGCCTCGGTGACCGGCCGCCTGCTGGCGTTCGGACGCCGCGGCGATCTGCGGGCCGAACCGATCGAGGTGCCCGGGCTGCTGAACGGTTTGCACGAGATCCTGAGCCACACGCTGGGGGCCGAGATAGACGTGCGGGTCTCGCTGCCGGACGGTTTGCCGACCGTCGTCGCGGACAAAGGGCAGTTAGAAACGGTTTTGATCAATCTGGCGACCAACGCACGGGACGCGATGCCCAACGGCGGCCGGTTGGTCCTGGCGTCCGAACAGGAAGTGGTGGTGGCGGGCGATCCTCCGCATCCCGCCGACCTGCAACCAGGCGAGTATGTGCGTTTCGCTGTCGCCGACACCGGCACAGGCATGGACTTGGCCACGCTCGCCCGGGCGCGGGAACCATTTTTCACGACCAAGGCATCCGGGGCGGGCACGGGGTTGGGTCTTGCGATGGCGCAGGGATTCGCGGAGCAGTCCGGAGGCGGCCTGTCGATCGAGAGTGAGTCCGGCAAAGGCACCACAGTCACCCTTTGGCTGCCGGCGGCGGCGATGGCGGCCGCACCGGCCCGGCGGAAACGCACGCGGCGGCCCACGGCTTCACCTCCCGTCTCGGTGCGGATTCTGCTGGTGGACGATGAACCCATGATCCGCGAGGTCCTGGCGAACTGCCTGCGCGACGCGGGTTGGACGGTCCTGGCCGCGGCCAGCGGCGCCGCCGCATTGGATCTGCTCGCCGCCGTACAGTCCGTGGACATCTTACTGACCGACCTGTCGATGCCAGGCATGGACGGGCTGGCCCTGATCAAGGCCGTGCAGGCGCTGTGCCCTGGTCTGCCGGTTATCTTGTTGACCGGATATGCCGCGGATATCTCGGCCCTTGGCGTAAGCGGTAACGTCTCGCTGCTGCGGAAGCCGGTCAGTGCCGTCCAGCTGCTGGATCGCCTCGACACGATGCTGGCGGGCCGGTGGGCTGAAACCGGTGAGCGCAGCCAGGCCGTTGCACTTACAGATGGATAACGGCCGCCGTTAAGGCCGGCGCTCGCCCCTCATCGTCATGGCCCGCCCTCGTCCGGGGCACCTGTCGCGGCACCGTCAGCGCACAGGTCGCCCGGACGAGCCGGGCCATGACGGTAGTCTGAATAGCCTTACGTCACGAACAACGGCGGCTGGTATAACGCCGTCGCGATTGACAGGTTCCGCGGGGCTGGCTTCTCTGTTGCTTACAAAAAAATGACCGGGAGAACCTTGATGAACCGTATGACCCGCCGCGCCCTTCTGGGCGGAGCCGCGGCCCTGACCGCCCTGCCCGCGCGGGCCGAGAATGCCCCCGGCGTGACCGATACGGAAATCCTGTTCGGCCAAACGATGCCATACAGCGGCCCGGCCTCGTCATACGGGACCATCGGCACCTCCGCTGACGCTTACTTCCGAATGATCAACGATCAGGGCGGCATCAACGGCCGCAAGTTGCGGATGCTGTCGCTGGATGACGGCTACCTGCCGCCGAAGACGGTCGAAATGACCCGCCGGATGATCGAGGAGGACAAGGTCGCCTTCCTGTTCAATCCGCTCGGCACGCCGACCACCAACGCGACGCGGAAATACGTCAACTCCAAGAAGGTGCCGCAGCTTTTTATCGCCTCTGGCGCCACCCAGTTCGGCGACCCCGACCATTATCCCTGGAGCCTGGGATGGCAGCCCACCTATCAGGTGGAGGGGCATATCTTTGCCAAGTACACGCTTCAGCAGGCGCCCGACGCCAAGGTTGCGGTTCTGTATCAGGGTGACGATTCTGGGCGCGACTACTACAAGGGCTTCAGGGACGGCCTGGGTGAGGCCGCGGACAAGATGATCGTCGCGACCGCCACGTACGAGGTTTCCGATCCGACGGTGGACTCGCAGATCCTGACCTTGCGCGACAAGGGCGCCGACGTGCTGTTCATGACCGGCATCCCCAAGTTCAACGGCATGGGTATCCGCAAGGCGTTCGATATCGGCTGGAAGCCGCGGCTGTTCTTTATTTCCTCGACGGGCTCCTCGATCGCCACCGCGATCATGCCGGCCGGCCCGGAAAAAGCGCTCGGCGTCATCACTGCCAGCTACCTGAAGGATCCGACCGACAAGCAGTGGGCGAATGATCCGGCGTCCATGGAATGGCGTGCGTTTCTGGAAAAGTACTATCCGACCGCCAACCTCGCCGACGTCAACAACGTTTACGGCTACTCCACGGCGCAGACCCTGGTGCAGACGCTGAAGCAGTGCGGCAACGATCTGTCGCGCGAGAACATCATGCGGCAGGCGACCAGGCTGGATTTTGCGCTGCCGATGGGGCAACCGGGCATTCGGGTGAAGACGGGGCCGAACGACTTCTATCCGTTGAAGCAGATGCGGCTGGTCAAGTTCGATGGCACGACGTGGCTGCCGTTCGGCGAGGTGATGGCCGGGTAATTCCCGGGGTTCGGGGCATGGAAAGACCGGTTGGTGAGCTGATCGGTTGTCCCCAATCACGCGGCATATCATGCTGGCGATCATCGGTTGGGTTTGCACCTGCGACGATTTTCAGAGGATAGAATAATGGCGGATCATCGGCTTGCTTTGATCGTTGGAGCCAACCGTGGGATCGGGTTGGGCGTGACGAAAGCCTTCCTGGCGCGCGGGTGGGACGTCATCGCCACGGCCCGCGATCCCGAACGCGCGGCGGCGCTACAGGCCCTCACCGCGTTGCACCCGAGTCGACTATCGATTCAGTTGCTGGAGATGAACGACCCGGCGGCGCTTGACGGGTTTGCGGGAACCTTGGGCGGCCGGGTGCTGGATGCCGTGCTGCTCAATGCCGGTGTGTCCGGTCCCGAGCATCGCAGTGCCAATGTGGTGACGGAGGCCGAGATCGGCGCCCTGATGTTCACCAACGCCATCGCGCCGATCCGCCTGGCTCGGGCGCTGATTTCCCGGGTGCGGCCGGGGTCCGGCGTTGTCGCGTTCACGTCGTCGGTGATGGGCAGTGTCGCGGCCAACGCCGGCGGGCATGAGTTGTACCGAGCGAGCAAGGCGGCGCTGAACTCATTGTCGCGCGGGTTATGGGCGGAGATGCGCGGACGCAAACTGACCATGGTGTCGCTCCACCCTGGCTGGGTGGCCACGGACATGGGGGGATCAACCGCACCGGTTTCGGTGGAAGACAGTGCGGCGGGAATCGTCACCGTGATTGAACAACAGAGCGGTGCGCATCAGCACCGGTTCCTGGATTACACCGGCAAGGAATTGCCGTGGTAGAACAGGGTCGCTCCATTTTCCTTGGCATGCTGGGTGAACTTGGTTAACTTGGCCAAAGCAGGAGACTTTGGTGGGACAGGCGGCAAAACACAGCTCCGGGTCACGTCAACCGGAACCGAGCGTCGAGATGACCGCGTTGGTTTCGTCGCATGCGATTCCTGACCATGACCTCGCCCGGATTGCGTCACTGTTGGAAGGTGCCGGCATCAACGGCATCACGCCAGCCAGAATCATTCTGAGCCGTCGGGCTGCCAAGAACGTCGCATCGGGACGATTTGCCACCGTTCAGGCAACTATCGTCTCGGGGGAGACGGCGCGGGAGCCTGTCGGGGAGTCAAATCCGTCAGCGCTGACTCAGGCACTTGATGCGGCCAAGGCGCGCGGCGACCATTTCAAACAGGCGCTCCTTGGCGACCCCGATATGCTGAGCACAGGGGAGATGGCCGAACGCCTGGGAATGTCGGAGGAAGGGGTGCGCCTCAAGCGCAAGCGCCACGAGGTGCTGGGACTTGAACTCGCGAAACGTGGCATCCGCTATCCAGGCTGGCAGATCATGGAACACCAGCAATTGCTGCCGATGCTTCCGCGTTTGTTCGAAATCCTTGGTGACAGCCCGTGGACAATCTACCGATTTCTGCTTCAGCACCACGCGGAGTTGGGTGGCATTCGGGCACTCGAAGCATTGCAACGGGGCCGGGTCGATGGAGTGATCGCAGCGGCGGAGAATATTACGGGCGGCGGATTTTCCTGAAGCAATGTTGCTTCTTGCGAGACTCGATTAATACCGGTATTGATACCTACGTTTTGCCCAAGGCAGCGTCTGCATCGGGCTTTCATCTGAATCGGATTCCCCTCCGCGTCGGAGTGGATCCGTTCCAAAGACGGAAGCTTCGCATGGCGGTCAACGTCCGCGACCTCAATGACAAACCGGCTCCGCTCGTCACTCGGCAGATCAAGGCCGGTGCCGTTTACCATCATATATTTCTGGATCGACATCCTGACCCGCTCGGTTTCGGTTTCGCGCCGAGCCGGTTTTCCGACCCGCGCCGGATCATGCGACCCTTCGGAGTTTATTATGTTGGTTCGACATTCCTGGTTGCGTTCCTTGAAACCTGGGTGCGGGACAAACGTAACCATCTGGCTGGATCTCTGCTGATGCCGCTCGAAGAACTCACGCAGTTTGTCCATGTCCTGATCACGGTGGTTCGGCCACTGACCCTGGTCGATCTGCACGCCGGCAATCCAATTGCCATGGGCATTCCAACCGACGCCGTCCGCGCTCGTTCCCAAACGGAGGGCAGACGGGCAAGCCTATCATTCTACAAACACTATGATCAGCCCGACGGAATCACATATTCATCGCGTTTGAACGAGCAGCAGAATCTTGCCATCTATGATCGAGTGGTACATGAAAAACTAAGTGCCGGCCCGAGAACACGACTAATCGACTGCGCTGAACTCAAGCCAGCACTCGACCTCAACCAGATCAGTATCGTCTGATGTCCGCCCCACCTCTGGGGCGGACATCAGACGATATCTAAACCTCGACCTCTTCCTCTTTCGCCGTCCCGCCATCCTCGTCGCCTTCCGGCTTCGGCAGGGCGGGCAGAGCGGCCTCGGTGTATTCGAAGTCCAGTTTGCCGTCCTTGAACGTCACCTTCACGGCGCCGCCTTTGACCAACTTTCCGAACAGCAGTTCCTCAGCCAGCGGCTTCTTGATGTGCTCCTGGATTACCCGGCCCAGCGGCCTGGCACCATACAACCGGTCATAACCGCGTTCGGCCAGCCATTCTTTCGCCGCCGACGACAGTTCGATCGTCACGTTCCGATCCGCCAGTTGAGCTTCCAACTGCATCACGAACTTCTCGACGACGCGGCCGACGATCTCCGGCGTCAGGCCGGCGAACGTGATGGTCGCATCCAGGCGGTTGCGGAATTCCGGCGTGAACAGACGCTTGATGGCATCCTCGTCCTCACCCGTCCGGACCTCACGGCCGAACCCGATGGCTTCCTTCGCCATGTCGGACGCACCCGCGTTGGTGGTCATGATCAGGATCACGTTGCGGAAATCAACCGTCTTGCCGTTGTGGTCGGTCAGCTTCCCGTGGTCCATGACCTGCAACAGAATATTGAACAGATCCGGATGGGCTTTCTCAACCTCATCCAGCAGCAGCACCGCGTGTGGATGCTGGTCGATCGCATCCGTCAGCATGCCGCCCTGGTCGAACCCGACATAGCCCGGCGGCGCACCAATCAGGCGCGAGATCGAATGCCGCTCCATATACTCGGACATGTCGAAGCGGATCAGCTCGATACCCATGGTCGAGGCCAACTGCCGCGCGACTTCCGTCTTGCCGACGCCGGTGGGGCCGGAGAACAGATAGTTGCCGATCGGCTTCTCGGGTTCGCGCAAGCCGGCACGGGCCAACTTGATCGCGGCGGCGAGCGCCTCGATCGCCTTGTCCTGGCCGAACACCATCGACTTCAGGTCGCGTTCCAGGTTCCGCAGCGTCTCCTTATCGTCGGTGGACACGGACTTGGGAGGAATCCGCGCGATCTTCGCTACGATCTCTTCCACGTCCTTCAGCGTCACTGTCTTCCGGCGCTTGTTCTCCGGCTGCAGCATCCTGGAGGCACCAACCTCGTCGATCACGTCGATCGCCTTGTCCGGCAGTTTCCGGTCGTGGATGTATTTCGCCGACAGTTCCACCGCGCCGCGAATGGCTTCGTCGGTGTAGCGGACCTTGTGGTGCTTTTCGTAGTTGATCTTCAGGCCGCGCAGGATCTTGACGCTATCCTCGACCGATGGTTCGTTGACGTCGATCTTCTGGAAGCGGCGGACCAGCGCGCGGTCCTTTTCAAAATAGTTGCGGAATTCCTTGTAGGTCGTGCTGCCGATGCAGCGCAGGTTGCCCGACGCCAGCGCCGGTTTCAGAAGGTTCGACGCATCCATCGCGCCGCCGCTGGTGGCACCCGCGCCGATCACCGTGTGGATTTCATCAATGAACAGGATGGCGGAGGGTTGCGCCTCCAACTCGTTCACCACGGCCTTCAGCCGTTCCTCGAAGTCGCCGCGGTACCGGGTGCCGGCCAGCAACGAGCCCATATCCAGCGCGAAGATGGTGGATTTCGCCAATACCTCGGGCACGTCGCCCTCAACAATACGCTTGGCCAGGCCTTCGGCGATGGCGGTCTTGCCGACACCGGGATCACCGACATACAGCGGGTTGTTCTTGGTGCGGCGGCACAGGATCTGAATCGTCCGCTCGACCTCGGAGTCGCGCCCGATCAGCGGATCGATCTTCCCGGCCATCGCCTTCTTGTTCAGGTTGACACAGTAGTTCGACAGCGCGTCCTGGCTGCGGCGGCTGGGCTTTTCCTCGCGCTCCTGCTCCGGCGGGGTGCCTTCCGGCGTGTTGTTGCTGGCGCCGGTGACGGGCCGCTGGGCCGACCGGCCGGGCGCCTTGGCGATGCCGTGGCTGATGAAGTTCACCGCATCCAGACGGGTCATGTCCTGCAGTTGCAGGAAATACACGGCGTGGCTTTCGCGTTCACTGAACAGCGCGACCAGAACGTTGGCGCCACTGACCTCATCGCGGCCGGACGACTGCACATGGATCGCGGCGCGTTGAACCACGCGCTGGAATCCGGCTGTCGGTTTCGGGTCACCCGGCCGGTCGGTCGCCAGCCCGGCCAAATCCTTGTCCAGGAATTCCGTCAGGTCCTTGCGCAATTTATCCAGATCGACTCCGCAGGCCTTCAGCACGGTGGAAGCGTCGGTGTCTTCCGCCAGGCCAAGCAGGAGGTGTTCCAGAGTTGCATATTCGTGCCGGCGCTCGCTGGCGAGCGAAAGGGCCCGGTGAAGCGTCTGTTCGAGGTTCCGTGACAACATGCGACGCTCCTAAACGCTAAACGGTCCGGTCTGGGACCTGATCACTTCCGGGTGGCGGCGTCGCCTCCCGGTATCCAGATATAGTCACCGCGGGGATGATGACGTTAACACGCCGTACCGCGCGATCATTCCTTCTCGATTGTGCACTGTAAAGGATGCTGGTTCTGGCGCGCCAGATCCATCACCTGGGTGACCTTGGTTTCCGCGACTTCGTAGGTGTACACACCACACACTCCCACACCGCGCCGATGCACGTGCAGCATGATCCGGGTTGCCTCTTCGCGGTTTTTTTGAAAAAATCGCTCCAAAACGTGAACCACGAACTCCATCGGGGTGTAGTCGTCGTTGAGCATCAGCACTTTGTACATCGCGGGTTTGCGGGTCTTGGGGCGTGCCTTGACGACGACACCCGTGTTGGGTCCCTCCGTCGAGCCGCCGCCGCGTTTGTCGTTGTCGCTCATGCTGTTCGAATCCATTCGCCGTCCCGCACACGGCCGACAGTCGGCCGATCGTCAAAGTTGGTACGCCCTTCCCACATCCCGGGCCATCGACCCTCTGACCACTCTGCCCGCTACCCGAACCAGAGGCGCCGCTGTGTAACCGGCAACCGTCTGGCGAATTTACAGTCCTCCAGGCAGGCATTCCGTCTTTTCCGCACCTCAGCATATCGGAAGGCCGAGGCCCGATAAAAGGGTCTTGATATCCATTCGCCAGAGACGATTGCGCCGACTGGCCTTAACCGCAAGGGGCTTCTTCGTCCCAATCGCTCATAACGTCAGCCGCAGGCCAACAACATCGGGTAACGTGCGGGAGAAACAGAGGAAAAAACAAAGGCCCGGACGAATGCCCGGGCCCGTATGGTAGCCAAACAGCCGGTCCCCGGGGGGGAGACCCCGAAACCGCCCATCCTATCGAAGCCGAAAATCAGGCCGCTTTAGCGAACGTCTCGACCGCAACCGTCACCCGCGCGGTGATCGACGCCAGCGCCTGTTTGGTCAGCCTGCCGGATTCGACCAGGGACTTCTCCCGCGGAACGGGCAAATGAGGACTACAGATCGAACGCGCCCTTCAGAGATTTCACTGTAGTCAGCTGCCGCCCCACAGCCCGTCCAATCATCTCTCGATCCGTGCCGGATGCGATATGCTGCACTGCAACATGGCCCTGATATAGAATATCCTCCCCGCGATGAGCCCGGGCTTTGTGTGCATCGCACCAAAAGGTCCGAATACCCGAAATTGCCCTGCCGCAGAGCCGCGCGAACCGAGTTGAGGGTCGCCTTGTAACATATTCAGATTTTAGGCTTTTCGGCTGTTTTGCGCTGGACATGGCAGGCTCCGAAACCATAAAGTTCGCCCACGGATCAGAAAAGGGACATTCATGGCCAGCTTCGCGTGCCATCTGCGCAAGAACGTTCTGCGCTGCTTGATGGCCGCCGCGGGCATGATGTCCTGGGCGATGAACGATGGCGCTCAGGCGCAGATCGGGTCGGCGCGCTATAGTTCCATCGTCGTGGATACCGGCAGCGGTGACGTGCTCGAAGAGGTCAACGCCGACCAGCCGCGCCACCCCGCCAGCCTGACCAAGATGATGACCCTGTATCTGACGTTTGAGGCTTTGCGCGACCGCCGCATCACCGTGGATCAGGCTGTCCCGGTGTCGGCGCACGCCGCCTCGATGGAACCCACCAAACTTGGGCTGCTGCCCGGTACCCGGCTGACCGTGGAACAGGGAATTCTGGGCCTGGTGACGAAATCGGCCAACGATGCCGCCGCCGCCCTGGCCGAATTGCTGGGTGGCAGCGAGGACCGCTTTGCCCAGATGATGACCCTGCGCGCCCGTGCCCTTGGCATGAGCCACACCACATTCATGAACGCCTCCGGCCTGCCGAACATGGAGCAGTGGACGACCGCCCGTGATCTCGCGGTCCTCAGCCAGCGGCTGATCAACGACTTCCCCGGCTACTACCGCTATTTTTCGACCCCGAGCTTCGCGTGGCACCGGCAGATTATTTTCAATCACGACAATATGTTGCGCACCTATCCCGGGGCCGACGGGCTGAAGACCGGTTATACCGAAGCGTCAGGTCATAATTTGGTGACCAGCGCGGTGCGCGGCGGCGTGCGGTTAGTCGGCGTGGTGTTGGGCGCTTCGAGCAACCCGGAACGCGACGTCCATATGGCGTCCCTGTTGGACAATGGGTTCGAGCAGATGGACGTCCCCATATTCCGCAAGCCGGCGCGGCTGGCGTCACGGCTCACCTTGATTTCGACCGCACACGCGGCCGAGGTAACACGGCCGGCGCCGTCGCGCGCGCACACGGCGAATTGGATCGTGCAGGTCGGCGCATTTCCGACGGCCGCCGCCGCCCATGGCGCCGCGGCCGCAGCCAGGCGGGACGCGGACGCAGGAGAGATCCGGGTCGAGGCAGTCAGAACAAACGGCAAGATCATGTGGCGCGCTCAGGTGACGGGATTGACCCGAGACGATGCGCAGGACGCCTGTTCAGGCCACCGCAAGGGCACCTGCATCGTGATCCGACCGGACGCCCGGCAGCTCGCCAGCCGGTAAGGCACAAACGCGGCGTATTTCAACGAAGCGATCGGTCGGCCGCCAATGCGGCCGGCAGCCGCCCTCTATTATAGAGATCTGATGTCGCTGACTCGTGAATAGCGGAATCACCCGGGCATGGTTCAACAACCGCTTCCGTTTGGCGTTATTGCGGAAGTAAGGGAAAAGCGACTTGCACACGGAACAAGGAACGCCGTTAGGGGATCGCCTCAAGAATCTTGCTCCGCCAGCCGTCCGGCGTCTATCCAGACGTATAAAGGCCGTGCTCGGCAACTGGCAAAACCGGAGACTGTCCGCCCGGGACGTCTTCACCAAAGTTTACCTCGAGAAAATGTGGGGCGAAGGCCCTGAGGCTTTCTACTCGGGTCCCGGGTCGAATGAGGAAGCCTCCGCTCCGTATGCCGATTTCGTTATTCGCTTCATCGCGGACCACCACATCCGCAGTGTGGTCGATCTGGGATGCGGCGATTTCCGTGTCGGCCGGATGATCGCCGCCAGCGGGATCAACTTCACCGGAGTCGACGTGGTTCAGCCGCTGATCGACGAAAACAATCGGCGCTTCGCCAATGAAACAACCCGATTCCAGTGCCTCGATATCGCCACCGACAACCTGCCGGACGGCGACCTGTGCCTGATCCGGGAAGTCTTCCAGCATATTTCTAACGCCCAGATCGCGGCCGTGCTGGCGAAACTGACCAAATATAAATACGTGGTGTTCACCGATGTGCAGCCTGAGGATACCAGCGGTTATGCAATAAACGGTGACAAGGTGCACGGCGCCAGTTCCCGCATACTGCACAAATCCTGCTTGCAGTTGGAAAAACCGCCCTTCAATGTCACGGCCGTACGGCTGGTGTTCGAAACCACAACGCCGCACGCCTCGTACAACCCCTTTGGATCCAGCTTCAAACTACGAACATACCTTGTGGAACCAGGTATCACGGGGTGACCGCGGATCACCCCGGTGCGGGGCGGTCCAGTCGCACGAGTCCGTTCGGTGTCGCGACCAGAACCGTCGTCGCCATACCAATAAACAGGCCGGTTTCGACGACGCCGACGATACCGGACAAATCCCGCTCCAAACCGGCCTGATCGGTTATCGCCCCGAAATGGCAGTCCAGGATCAGGTTGCCGCCATCGCTGCGGAACGCGCTTCCGTCCGCCGACCGCCGCAAAACCGGCCTCGCCCCCAATTGCGCCAGACGAACCGCGGTGGTCTCCCAGCCGAACGTGACGACCTCCACCGGCACCGGGGCGGTTTCACCCAGACATGACAGCAGTTTGGGTTCATCGGCGATGATCACCAGACGATCGCTGACCGCTGCCACGATCTTCTCCCGCAGCAACGCACCGCCCAGACCTTTAATCAGGTCCAGGGAATTCCGAGCGATCTCGTCCGCACCATCGATCGTCAGATCCACTTTGAGATGATGGGCAAAATCGCTGAGCGGGATACCGCCCTCGCTGGCCTGTCGGGCGCTGCGCTCACTGGTTGGGATACCGACGATGCGGAGGCCGTCGCGGACACGGGCAATCAGGCCCTCGATCGCGAAGGCCGCGGTGGAACCGGTGCCCAGACCGACCACCATGCCGTCCTCAACCATCGCCACGGCGGCCATGGCGGCCTCGCGTTTGCGGGCGTCTCGTTCGCTGATCATGCCCGCACTGCCTTCAGGACGCGGAGCCAATTACCGGAACACACTTTTTCGACTTCCTCTTCATTCAGGCCGCGCTCTCGTAACGCGACAACAATCTCGGGGTGACGGGCAAAATCCGGCATTTCCGTTTTGGCCACGCCCGCGGGCAGGTCCGAACCAATGCCGACATGATCAATGCCCAGGGCGTCGATCATACGGAACAAGTGACGGATCATGCCCGGCAATTTTTCTTCGACAAGCACGGAGATCCAGGCGCCGACCACGCCACCGGATTCCACCACCATGCGGGCATAGTCGGGGCCGATGAAGCGCGGATGGTCGCCGTTCCTGTGCCCCGGCTCCTTCAGATTCGCATGGCTACACAAGAACGGCCGGGTCGCCACGGCGGCCACGCCCTTGACCGTGTCCTCGGAGCAATGCGCCACGTCGAGGATCACTCCGATCCTATTCATCCGCCGTACGACATCGGCGCCAAACGGGGTCAGGCCACCATGGACCGGCTCGGCCGTCTGGATGTCGCCGGTTTCATTCACAAGATAATGAGTGAGCTGGATGCTGCGGACGCCCCGCGCCTCCATCGGATCCAGGCGGTCCAGATTACCTTCGAGGAAATCACAGCCCTCGATCGCCAGCACAAGGGCGGGATCATCGGCGCGAAGATCGCCTGGTTCACGCGCGATACGGGTGCCGGATTGTTCGAAGCTGGTCAGGTAGCCTTCCACGGCTTCCAGGCATTCGCCGGGGTTTGGATCGCGAAACTTCTCCAGCCGGCCGGTGTCGCGGTTGCGACGGATCATCGGGATGTCTCCGATGGCGGACACCACGGCGGCGGCGACACCGGCCGGACGCATCGTGGCGAGCACGGTTCGGTCCACATCGCCGGTGCGGCGGGGCCTGCCCGCATGGGTATGCATGTCGATAATCATGATTCTTTCTAGACCGATCCTGGAAGCATCGCTACCAGACGGTGCAGGTTGATCTTGCACCGGAGGGGCCGCTTGCGCATGTTGCAGGACGACGATTGGTGTAGGCACGAACCGATCAGGGCGTAGGGCGGAGTACGAGTATGGACGGCGGAGCAGACTCAAGGCGCATTACAATTCACGCGCCGGACGATTTTGCCGGGATGCGCGCCGCTGGGCGCCTCGCCGCTGAGACGCTGGATATGATCGTGCCGCATGTGAAGCCGGGGGTTTCCACCGGCGCCATCGATAAACTCTGCCACGATTTCATTTTAGATCATGGCGCCACCCCTGCCCCGCTGAACTATCGCGGGTTCCCGAAGTCGATCTGCACGTCGATCAACCACGTCGTCTGCCACGGCATTCCGGGCGATCGGAAGCTGGAGAACGGCGACATTCTGAACATCGATGTCACGGTGATTTTGGACGGCTGGCACGGCGATACCTCGCGGATGTACTCCGCCGGCGTGCCGAACACCCGCGCGCGCAACCTGATCGACGTGACGTATGAGTCGCTCATGCGCGGCCTGAAGATGATCAAGCCCGGCGCGACGTTGGGCGATGTCGGGCATGCCATTCAGACCTTCGTCGAAGGCAACCGCTTCAGCGTGGTCCGCGATTTCTGCGGCCATGGCATCGGCCGCCGCTTCCACGAGCCGCCGAACGTGCTGCATTTCGGCCGCATCGGCGAAGGCCCGATCCTGCGCAAAGGCATGTTCTTCACCGTCGAGCCGATGGTCAACGCCGGCCGGCCGGAGGTGAAGGTGCTCGACGACGGTTGGACCGCCGTGACGCGCGACCGCAGTCTGTCGGCGCAGTTTGAGCATATGGTCGGCGTGACCGACACCGGTTACGAGATTTTTACGCTTTCCCCCGCCGGTTTGGACAAACCGCCGCTCGGCGTTAGCTGATCGTAAACTTTTGGCTGTTAGGGTTCGCGGTGTTGCATTGCCGCGAGCACCCGCATGTCCAAGGTTTCGAAACCGGCCGAATACCCGCTTTTCTCCGGTCTGGTCCCCCAGCCGATGGAACCCGCCACGTCGATCGGCGCCGAGGGTCATCGGTCACGCATGCGCCAACGGCTGCTGAAAGCCGGGCCGGACGCGCTGGCGGATCACGAGATGCTGGAGATGATCCTGTTCATCGCGCTACCGCGGCGCGACACCAAGCCGCTCGCGCGCGAACTGTTGGCGCGGTTCCGCTCATTCGGCGGCGTTCTCGGGGCTCCGCCGGAGGAATTGCAGCAGGTCGAGGGGATCGGCGAGGCCGGCGCGGCGGCGATTAAACTGGTGCAGGCAGCGGCGTTGCGGATGATGCGGCAGGAACTGGCGACGCAGCCGATCCTGTCCACCTGGGAAAAGCTAACCGATTACCTCATCGCCTGCATGGAACACGAACGCACGGAACATTTCCGGATTCTGTTTCTGGACGGAAAGAACAAGATGCTGGCGGATGAGGTCCAGGGCTACGGGACAATCAACCACGCGCCGGCCTATCCGCGTGAGATCGTACGGCGCTGCCTCGCGTTGCATGCCACCGGCGTGATCCTGGCGCACAATCACCCGAGCGGCGATGTGACTCCGTCGCGGGAGGACGTGGTGATGACGGGAGAGATCGCCAGGGCGACAGCGATGATGGGGATCGCGGTACATGACCACCTGATTATCGGCAGGGGCAAGTGTCTGAGCTTCAGGACGGAGAAGCTGCTGTGATTGACAACCGTCAGCAGACGGTTTACACACCATGATCGTTCGATTTCGCCACAAGGGCCTGGAACGGCTGTTCGTCCGAGGCGATGCCAGTGGGGTTAATCCGCAACTGGCTGTTAAGTTGCGGCGTATGTTGGCGCTGCTCCACAAGGGCTCTGACGCATCGGCTCTAAGTGGACCCGGATATCGCCTGCACCAACTTCGAGGCGACCGAGCCGGTCAGTGGTCTGCGACGGTGTCGGGCAATTGGCGGCTGGTATTTGAATGCGAGGACGGCAACGTCACCAACGTCGATCTGGTGGATTACCATTAAGAACGGAGGCGATTTTGGAGATGTACGATCCGCCGCATCCCGGCGAAATCATCCGCGAAGACTGTCTCAAGCCACTCGGTCTGTCTGTTACCGCGGCGGCTGCCTGGTTGGGCGTGTCGCGCCAGTCGCTGTCTGAAGTACTGAACGGTCACAACGGGGTTTCGGCGGAAATGGCAATCCGGCTGGAGATGGCCGGATGGAGTAATGCGAAGACGTGGCTGGGCGTCCAGAGTCAGTACGACCTTTGGCAAGCGAGGCAACGATCCGCGGCGATCAATGTGAAACCGTATCCAATGCCGGACGCTGAGGCGGCGGAGTAGTCCAACAGGATGTCGTTCTATCGGTGCCCTGGAGACATGCACCGGATGCCCGGTTGTTCTGATCCAGGTATTCCTCAGCCTCTGCGCCGACGGTTCGTCGCGTGACAGGCTGAAACTCCGCTCTCGTTCAGCGTCAGTCATGTTCAGCCGGGTCACCGGAATCGTGACCCGCCGGAGGCAAGGCGGCGCGTTCGAGCTGCTGACGGCGACTGTGCGGCTGCATGGCACACTCCGCGTTTGCTCCGGTGCCGGGCGCGTTCTCGAAGGTGCAGCGTTCGGTTGGCGGTGTTCCGCAGATATGGGTGAGCGTTTTGAATCCGACGCATTGTCCGTTTGGCCCGCGATAGCCGGGTCCTCCCTTGCAGCCGCAGCCGTGGCAGGCCGGGCGTTCGGGACATGCCTCGGCGGCGGCGGGATTCGGTTGGGCCGCCATCATCAGGACGGTGAAGAGAGGTAGCAAGAGCCGGATACAGCTCACGGCACCATCACCGCCGAGCTTCGGATCGGCCGTTTTGGGTCAGATAGCACGGGCGTTATGGGCCTGCTGTGTGGTCGGGAGTTCCGGTTCCGCCGGCTCATCTGACGGCTCAGGAAAGACATCCCCGAGTTGCTGCAACCGCAACGGCGGCCGGGACGGCAGATGCACCACCAGTTCCAGTTTGCCGCCGATCGCTTCGACGTAGCTGCGCAGCGTCGATAGGTACATGTCGGTCTGCTTCTCGATGCGGGACACCGAGGGTTGTTTGATGTGCAGCTTCGCGGCGATCTCGGCCTGGACTTTACCCGCGATCTGACGCAATTCGCGGAGGCTTTCGACTTCCTGTCGCAGTTCCTGAAAGCGGGCTTCGATTTTGTCCTGCCTGTCCCGCGGCAGGGACGTCAGGATCTCGTCAAGCGTTCGGCCCATGTGACTTTTCCTTTCACATCGATCAATGGCGCAGGCGTCGCAGGTGCGCGGCGTATCTCGTGTCGGCAAGGCCTATCAGGTGACGATAGAACCGTCGTTCGCTGACGCCGGATTTGTCGCCCGCCACCAACAGAATGGCATTCCGCATCGGATCGAAGGCGAAGGCAACGCGCCAGACACCATCGGCGGCGTTGAACCGAAGTTCTTTCATGTTGGCGAATCGCGATCCCTTCAGCGTATCGGCATGAGGACGCCCGAGTTGCGGCCCGTAGCTTCGCAGCAGCCGAACGGCCGCGATAATGTCGTCCTGGACGGCGTCATCCAGGGCCCGGAACTCTGCCTCGAACGCATCATCGAACCGCACCGTCCAGGCCATTATATAGCTTTCAGGCTATAATTTGGCAACCTCAAAGCCGCGTGACGGGCGACCCGGGCTGAATGGCGCACTCTGGGCCTCGATTGGTTACTTTTCGGTAAATGCGGCAGACAATTCTTCACCCGCCGGCACTTCGCGTCCTGAACCGGCAATACCCGTTTCGGTCCCATCGACACGGTGGGGATTGCATTGCGCCACCATGGTTGTTTTCATGACTTCCGCGGTGTTCAAGGAAAAGCCGATGACCGGAAAAACCCTGCCCTTCTACGTCTCGGAAGAAGTAGCCGAGACGGTCACCTTGGAAGCTCAGCGAGAGGACCGCTCTCCCGCTCAGATGGCGGGTTTGGCCCTGCAATTCCTCATCACCCTGCCCCGGGACGCGCGGGCGTCTTTGGCTTCGCTGTATAACCTCGGAACGCCGGATGTGTGCGGTCAGGCGATGAACGAGGTCGCCCGGTCGCTCAACATCGCCGAGTTCGACATGACCTGCCGCCGGATGGCCGGTTCGGCGGCCAGGATTGTGCCCGACGACGCGTCTGACGATGAACTGGACCAGGCGGCCGTTGAGCTGACCCGGTCGGCGCTGAAACGCCGCGGATGACCGGGCACTGCCCGGCGACTGGCAGGTCATTGGCCAGCGCGTTGTGGGCGCGTCCAGATGTTTCAGGCAACCCATCACAGCGTGCTGATCATGCACGCTATGATGAGTTGATTTTCTTGGCGGCGGTCAGCGACTTCCTTCCCATTAGGCCGATAAAGCAGGGAATTCGCTGGACCGGGTTTTACCGTCCCGGCGTCGGCATCATGAACTCCGGCCCACGCCGTGTCCCCGCCGTCCAGCGCTGGGTGATCGCCTTGTAGCGCGTATAGAACCGCACGCCTTCCTCACCATAAATGTGGTGATCGCCGAACAGCGAGTTCTTCCAGCCGCCAAACGAGTGGAACGCCATCGGCACCGGAATGGGAATATTGATCCCCACCATGCCGATCTGGATCGCCTGCGCAAAATCCCGGGCAACACCGCCATCGTTGGTGAAAAGCGCAACGCCGTTGCCATACTGGTGTGCATTGATCATCTTCGTCGCCGCCGCGACGTCCGGAGCGCGGACCACCGCGAGCACCGGCCCGAAGATCTCCTCCTGGTAGATCCGCATGTCCGTCGTGACATTGTCGAACAGGCAGCCGCCGAGGAAGAATCCATCCTCATACCCTTGCAGCTTCAGGTCGCGGCCATCGACGACCAGATTGGCACCCTCTTTCACGCCCAGATCGACGTAGCCGCGCACTTTCTCCATGTGCTCGCGGGTGACCAGCGGTCCCATCTCGGCATCCGGATCGACACCGGGAGCCACCTTCAGCGCCCGCACCCGAGGCGCCAGTTTCGACATCAGCGCATCGCCGGCCGATCCAACTGTGACCGCAACGGACACCGCCATGCAGCGTTCGCCGGCGGCGCCGTACGCCGATCCCATCAGCGCATCGACCGCGTCGTCGATGTCGGCATCCGGCATAATCACCATGTGGTTCTTCGCGCCGCCGAGCGCCTGCACCCGCTTCCCTGCCTGTGTGCCACCGCGGTAGATCGTTTCGGCGATAGCAGTGGAGCCGACGAAGCTGATCGCCGCGATGCCCGGATGCGCGATGATGGACTCGACCGCTTCACGGCCGCCTTGCACGACGGAGAAGACGCCATCCGGCAACCCGGCTTCCTTCAGCAATTCGGCCAGTTTCAGCGCGACCGAGGGGTCTTTCTCGGACGGTTTCAGGATGAAGCAGTTGCCGGTGGCGAGCGCGACCGGGATCATCCACAGCGGCACCATGATCGGAAAGTTGAATGGCGTGATGCCCGCGACCACACCCAGCGGCTGCCGGATCGACCACGCGTCAATGCCGGTGCCGACCTGGTCGGTGTATTCGCCCTTCAACAGATGCGGAATGCCGCAGGCGAACTCGACAACCTCCAGGCCGCGCTGGATTTCGCCGTCGGCGTCCGACAGCACCTTGCCGTGTTCGGCGGTGATGATCGCGGCCATCTCGCGGCGGTCGCGCTCGATGAATTCCTTCAGCTTGAACATGACGCGGGCACGGCGCAGCGGCGGAGTCGCGGCCCAGGCCGGCCACACGGCGTTGGCGGCGGCGACGGCTGTGTCCACCTCGGACGCGTCGGCCATGGCGACCTTAGCGGTGATGTCTCCGGATGCCGGGTTGAACACATTGCCGAAATTGCCGCTGGTGCCGGCGACGTGCCTGCCGCCGATGAAGTGTCCGATTTCGCGCATGGTTTGATTTCCTCCTGGTCTGAATGGGGGACCTAATGCAGGCGCGGGCGGTCGTCCAGTCAGGCCGGTTGTGGCAGGTCGCCCCGGCGCCTGTCCCCGGGGATCGGATCAATACTCAGCCGCCCGGGTTCGGCTAAGCCTTTACGGCCATTCCTCGATCAGGTGCCCGAGCCCGTCGATCCGCGCCTGATAGCTGCAATACAAATGGTGCGCCGCTTCGACGCTGACCGGCGAAAAGCGCACCTGACCACCGGGCCGGGTTTGCGCGAAACGGGCCAGGTCAGCGGTGATCATCGTCGCGATCTTCGGGTAGCCGCCGGTGGTCTGACAGTCCATCAGCAAGACCAGAGGCTGCCCGCTGCCGGGGATCTGAATGCAGCCCGGCACCACGCCATCGGACACGATATTGAAGCCTGCCGCATGCCGGATCGGCGGCCCGTCCAACCATGTCCCCATCCTGTCAGCGCGATGCGTGACCCGGAAGCTGCCGCGGTAGAACGTTTCGACCGCATCGCGCGCGAAAAAATCCTGCTGCGGACCCGGCACGACCCGCAGTGGCCAATTCGGCCGCGCCACAGGCATCGCTCGGCGTTCAGGCTGCCCGGGTGCGATGGCGGCCAGCAACGGCAGGGGGTCTCCCGCCGCGACGCACCGCCCGCCTAACCCGCCCAGGCCCGAGCGCAAATGGGTGGCGCTGCTGCCAAGTTGCGGCGTTACCGCGAACCCGCCCGCGACGGCGAGGTAGCCCCACACCGCATCCGGCGCCCCCGCGATTTTCACCTGCTGGCGGCGGCGCAATGTGTGGCTCCACCACGGTGCCAACGTCACGTCGCCGCAAGACAGCGCAAACGTCCCACCGGTTACCGCGATGCGGCAGGAATCCGCCGCCACTTCGTACAGCCCGCCGACATGCGCGAACTCCAGGGCCGGTGCATCCGGGGCATTGCCGACCAGACGATTGGCCAGGTGAAACGACGCCAGGTCCATGACACCGGAGCAGGATACCCCGAACCGCCGGAAACCGCTGCGTCCCCGATCCTGCAGCGTCACATAAGGACCGGGCTCGATGGCCAGCAACGACGGGATCATGAATTGATGCGGGCGAGAGGCTGCATATCCTCGGACGGCAGGCCGCTGAGATAATCGAACTCCGCGACGCTGATACGGCGGAAATTGATACGATCGCCGGCGCGGAACATGAACGGGTCCGCCCGTTCCACGTCAAATGGGCGTAGCGGTGTCTGGCCGAGGATGTGCCAGCCACTGGGGAAACGTTGCGGATAGATGCCGGTCTGCATGCCTCCGATCAGGACCGACCCCTCCGGGACAAACGGCCGCGGCGCATCACGGCGCGAGATATGCAACCTCTCGGGCAGGCCGCCCAGGTAAGGCATACCGGGCGCGAAACCAACCATATAGACGCGATAATCCGCCCCGGCGTGCAGAGAAATGACCTCTTCCTCGGCAAGATCGAGGCGTCTGGCGACGTCGGGCACATCGACGCCATAGGGCGGATCGTAAACCACCGGAACCGTCCAGTGCCGCCGGCCCGGCGGTTCGGTTTGTTCCGGGCGCGAGGCCAGGCCACGCAATGCGGTAATCAGGCGCGCATACGGCATTTCCCGCGGGTCGTACAAGACCAGCAACGAGCGATAGCTGAGGATCGTTTCCTGGATTCCATCCAGGGCGGCGGCGGCCAGAGCAGCGTCCAGCGCAAGCACCTTGGCGTTGAGCTCCGGCGAAATGGAATCACCAAATTCCACCGACAGCGCGGTGTCGCCCAGTGGCAGGAAGCGCGGATAGGGCGGGTTTGGCGGCGTCGCGGGGAAGCTGGGCATGCCGGGATCGTAACATCACATTCCGAAACATTCAAAGCCTGCAGGTGTGGCCGCGCGGGGCACTCGGGTGAACGGGCGAACTCTCATGGCGATGGTCGTATATTTTGACTTCCTAACGTCATGGCGGCCGAAGTCCCGCCATGACGGCGAGGAGTCGTCCCTTAGGCCCGTGGGTATGATTGCCCTGCACGGCATGCACGCCAGGGTTGACATTGTCTGACGTTAGTGTTAGTTTGATAAACATGGAGCATACGGCGTCAACCGCATCCCGGCCTGCCCCGCCCGATCCCATGCAGGACCGGACCGGCCGCACCATGCCAGAACGCCTCGCCGCCCTGCTGCATGTCGTCCGCGTCCTGCTCGGCCACGGCCGGCGCCTCACTGAGACTATCCCGAACCGCGCCGCCAACGTGGAATTCGCCATCCTGGCCGGGGTCTGCGGCACTTACACAATGACGACCATCCTCGCCCGTCTGCAGCGTGGTATCCTGCGCGCCATGGCGTTGGAGCGTTACCTGCTCGCCCGCGCCGCAAAAGGCCGCGAGATCGGTTTCGTGTACCAGCGGGAGCGCCCGCCGGCCAAGCCGCCAGTCAAACCGCAAGACGGGCCGGCCGCTTCTGAAGAAATGGCGAGCAAAGTCCCGGGTGACCGACCCAAGCCGGGCGATCCCGGGGATGACGAAAGGGCGCCCAAGCGCCCAGCGTTCGATCCGGACGATCTGCGCATCCCTACAGCGGAGGAACTCGACGCCGAGGTGCGCCGCCGGCCGGTCGGCCGCACCATTCTCTCGATCTGTATGGACCTTGCCGTCATCCCCAGTTTCTGCACCGGCCCATTCTGGAACCAGATATCCGACACGCTCATGAACTACGGTGGTAGTTTCATGACGCTGTTTAAAATACGCGAACATCGCGAAACATCGTTTCAGAAAGAGCGGGACAAGAAGCCGGACACCTGGAACTTTGCCTGGAGGCATCCGGGACCGGAGACGGTTCGCCAGGTGCTGGGATACATGATCGGCGAGGCACCCATTTTGGACCCGTTCGATCCGCTGCTGGCCACCGCGCCTCCCTGAGTCCACCTTCCCGGACGTGCGTTGCACCCTCTGATTTCGGGGGCGCTTTCGCGCGCGTCCGTCCGTGCATCAATGATCGCACTTGCCCTTTTCCCGGTGCCATAGGACCGCGGTCGTAAGCTTGCCTTGCGTCGTCGCCTATCGGTGGCGCCACGCGATCCGGTCAAAAACGCAGATCAGAAACCAATGCACGCAGTGGACGATGCCGGGAAGGTTCGCCGGCGGACGCCACCACGTTGTCGATTTCGAACCACCGCGCGTCACTCATGCCAGCACCCTGATATCAGGAGCAATATGCTCCCGGAATCCCGGCTTGCAGCCGCCATAGGGCAGCAGATCAGGCTCCAACCCGCGATCCCAGCACGCGGTTTCCGCGAAGTTCCAGGCATCGCCGAACGCATCCGGGGGAAAATCCAGCAGAACATCCACATCACTGTGATCCGTCATTGTCCCGCGCGCCGCCGACCCGAACAACAGGAACCGGGCACCGTGCGCCCGAGCATACAGCGCCAGCACCGGCACAAGCGCCTCCACCGCGGCGGCCCGGCGCGCCGCTTCGGCGGCCTTCCGTTCAGGGAGGGTGACGATCCGCTGCATGCCTCCACTATCGCGTTTTCATGCGCACAAAACAAGAATACCGCGTATTGCTTGCCTCCCGGTTCGGAAGAAGCTAACCCGGCGCCGTCAAGCGGCACTGTGCCGCCTCGCAAGCAGGAGACTAACATGGCTTACAGGGTCGCGGTTGTCGGCGCCACGGGTGCGGTCGGACGCGAAATCATTAAAACCCTGGTGGAGCGTAACTTCCCGGTGTCGGAAGTGATCGCCCTCGCATCCGCGCGAACGACCGGCGCGGAAATCTCCTTCGGCGAGAAAAAAGTGCTCACGGTCCGCAATCTGGACACGTTCGATTTCACCGGCTGCGACTTCGGCCTGTTCAGCCCGGGTGCGGCGATTTCGGCCGTTCACGCCCCGCGCGCGGCGGCGGCGGGTTGCATCGTGATCGACAACACCAGCCATTTCCGCATGGACCCGGACGTCCCGCTGGTCGTGCCGGAGGTGAACCCGCAGGATCTGCGCTGGTTCGGCAAGAAGAACATCATCGCCAACCCGAACTGCTCGACGATCCAGATGGTCGTGGCGCTGAAGCCTTTGCACGACGAGTTCAAGATCAAGCGCGTCGTCGTCTCGACCTATCAGTCCGTCTCCGGCGCCGGCAAGGAAGGCATGGACGAGCTGTTCAATCATACCAAGTCGTCCTTCGTGTATGAAACCTCGCCGCCGCAGCAGTTCACCAAGGAAATCGCCTTCAACTGCATTCCGCACATCGACAGCTTCATGGATGACGGGTCCACCAAGGAAGAGTGGAAGATGGTCGTGGAGACCAGGAAGATCCTCGACCCGAACATCGCCGTGCATGCGACCTGCGTCCGGGTGCCGGTGTTCATCGGCCATGGTGAGGCGGTGAACGTCGAGTTCGAACGTCCGGTCACCGCCGGGGAAGCTCGCGCCATCCTGCGTGACGCCCCTGGCATCGAGGTCCTGGATATCCGCGAGGACGGCGGCTACATGACGCCGCTGGAATGTGCCGGGGAGGACGCGGTGTTCGTCAGCCGCATCCGCAAGGACCCGACGCTGGAGAACGGGCTGTCGTTCTGGTGCGTGTCCGACAATCTGCGCAAGGGTGCGGCGCTGAATGCCGTCCAAATCGCCGAAACGATGATCGCGATGAACCTGATCGCCCGCAAGGCTGCCTAAGTCCATCGCTGAAACTGCGCGACTGTCCCCTGCGTTTGCCGGATTGTGGCGGCGAATACAGGGGACCGACGGCGTCCGGCGTGCAGCCCCAACCGAACCGGACCCGGCAGTCGCCCCCGAGCGCCGCGGACTTGTCCGCAACACTGTTCCCGTGACATGTCGAATGTCATAAGCACGAGTCCGTCCGATCCCGCGGCGGCTTCGAGGCTATTCAGACAGGGTGGCCCGGCATGACGGAATGGCTCGACTTTCCCGACCCGACACTGTGCGAAACCTTACTGCCGCTACCGAACCGCCGCCCGTACTACATCGTGGCGCCCGCCTATACCCGGGGCTCCGTCGGAATCCGCTGTCTTCATCTTTTGATCCACTGGCTCAACCGCCTCGGCCATTCGGCTTGGCTCGTGCCGTACGGCCGGCCCCACAGATTGCGCATCAACCCGGCACTGGTCACCCCCGAACTGACCGCGGCGACCCGTGATTTCCATCGGTCCAAGGGCCTGATCCCGATCGTCGTCTATCCCGAGGTCATTTTTGGCAACCCCTTACAAGCCACGACCGTGGTCCGCTACGTTCTGAATTTCCCGAGTCTGCTGGGTGGCGACCGGCTGTTCCCGCCGCACGAGATCGTGTTCGGATTCTCCCGGGCATTGGCTATGGCCGCCGGAGCACCCGACAACGTACTCCACTTTCCAGCCCTGGACACCGGGATCTTCTCCCCGGAACCCGCGGTCGAGCGCCGGGGAACCTGCCATTACCCGGGTAAATATCACCGCGATCACGGTGGCGTTCCGTTCGGATTGCCGGACGGCAGCCTGGAGATACCAAGCGATCCGGCAGCGATGGATCAATCGACGATCGCCGCGATTTTTCGCCGCTCCGAACGGTTCTATGTCTATGAAAATACCGCGCTGGGCGCGGAAGCCTGCCTGTGCGGCTGTCCGGTCGTGGCGATGCCTAACCCGTGGCTGACCGAATCAATCGCGGAGCAGGAACTGGGCCGTGACGGGGTCGCCTGGGGGGATTCGCCTGAACAGATCGCACATGCGCAAGCAACGGTCGGTCTTGTGAGGGAACGCTATCAACGGACTATTCAGGCATTCTTCCCGCAACTCGAGCGGTTTGTCGCGTTGACACAGACCCATCCAGGCGATGGAGCCGATACCGCCCCCCGGTTGCTTCAGGAATTGCGCTACCGCTTGCTCACATCATGGGTTCCGATCCACGGCCGGCTTCGCCAAAAATGGCAGCGTGCGATCGACACCTCCCGACAGTCTCGATAGCGCGGTCAAACCTTGGCCATGGTTGCCAGATGGTCCATCAGGATTGGCAACGGACATGGCGCGTCGGGCGGAACGACGTCCGGCCAGGCCGCCCCTCCCGGCAAGTGCCCCGCATTGCGCTGAACGAGTTGGGTCTTGATGAACGGACTACCGAACCGTGTCGCCAGGACATGCCACAAATGAGATGTCGGATTCAGGGGCCATTGCACCAGCATCGCAGCCAGTTCATCACTGGTGCCGAGTTCCAGGCAGCGTTGCGTGGCGGACGTCATCACGAGATAATCCCGTTCCGCCGCATCGGCCACGACAGCCTCTACCAGCCGCTGGTAACCAAAGAGCGCAGCCACCCGATGGCCCCGCCGGCGCATCCATCGGGCCAGCCGGATCTCACTGAGTTGCACCAATAACCACTTGGAGTGACTGACATACAGGGTCCGGATGAATTGCATCACGTCCTGAACCGCAGCTTGCCCGCGGGCGAGCAGCATGTAGCTTTGCAAATGCGGGCCGCCCTGCAGGCTCTCGGTCAGGCCGAACAATCCATCTCCGCCTGCCCGCATGGCATCGATCAGCGGCGCGATGGGATGGATCGGCCCCAGAACGCTGTCATTGACCAGCAGCAACTCTTCCGGTGCCGGCCATCGCCGCCGGACTTCCGGCAGCAAATCTCGCCATGCGCCGAAATCCAGGCCAAAATTCCGCCGCTGCACGACCAACGCGCAAAGCTGCCGCACCGCTTGCCATTCAGCCTCCGGAATCCGTTCGGCCATGGAGACAAAGACGATCGTGAATCCCGATTGCCCCAACCAATACAGGTGCCGGCGCACCATCTCCGATATCTGGCCCGTTGCTGAAAAATGGACATACAGCGCGATTCGCCGAGCGTCGGGTTCCGGCCGAACGCCGGATTCAATCCGGATCGGCACGCCCCGAGAGGCACGCACACCGCGCAAACAATCACGAGGGACGGACCTCACCACCTCCTGTGCGACGGTCACAGCGCGGCAGACGACGCCTTTCCATGAGCCCGATGTCGTATACGCATGCGTAACACGCCGGAGCCCTGGAGAGGCTTCATAGAGGTCGGTCAGACGCAACGGCTCAGTCAACGAATGGGGGGCCTCTCCCGGAACAACGCCGGGATAGCACACAAGCCGCCGGCGCCCTAGCGCCTGAAGTCAGCCCCCTTGCGTTCAACCGAACGCACCAGACCTTTCCATTCGTTCAGGCCATAGCCCTCGGTGACGCGCATCTTCTTCATCCGTTCGGCGGCTTTGCGCTGGACGAATTCGTCGATGATGACCGGCGGTTCGTCCAACTGACGGGCGATCAGTTCCAGCTCGCAGGCGCGCTCCAGCATATACAGCCGCATCATGGCGCCGTGGATGGTTTCGCCCAGCGTCAGCAGGCCGTGGTTCAGCAGGATGACGCAGCTTCCGGTGGCGCAGCTTTTGCCCAGGGCGTCACATTCCTCGACTGTCGCGGGGACGCCATATTCATGGTACACGACGTCGTCCAGCACATGCAGCGCGTCCTGACTGATCGGGCGAAGGCCCTTGCGCAGCAGCGACACGCCGGCACCCGCCCTGGTATGGGTGTGCAGGACGCAGTTGGCATCAGGCCGAGCTTTATAAACGCCGCTGTGGATGATGAAGCCGGCGTTGTTGAACTTGCCGCCCTCAGACAGAACGTTGCCCTGCATGTCCATTTTCACCAGCGAAGACGCCGTGACTTCGTCGAACATCTCGCCGTAGTTGTTGATCAGGAAGTGGTTCGGTTCACCGGGAACACGGGCCGACATGTGGGTGTTGATCAGGTCGGTCCAGCCAAGGTCGTTGACGACATGATACAGGGCGGCGAGTTCGCAGCGGGCGTGCCATTCGGACTCGGTCATGCCGATTTGGGGTTTCAGGGCGGCGGACATCTGTTTTTCTCCCTCTTTGATGTATCGTATGCCGGGTATCGTGATCGCGTTGCCCGGGTCTTGCAAGATTTGCGGCTGGATTGCCGCTGTTTAACCTGACTTTTTGGGCGGCGTTTCTTAAGAACTGGCGAAACGGAGATTGGACGGATGCAGGCACCCTGGCGAGACCGGCGCGGCAAGTTCCTGCCCTTCAAGGCGGCGGTCCTGGCGTCATTGTTCGTCCCCGCGGTCCTGTACGCACTTTGGTTCGCGGCGGGCGACCTGGGTGGCCGGCCGGTGATGGAGACGATCCACGGGTCCGGCCTCTGGGCGATCCGGTTGCTGCTGATTTCGTTGACGATTACGCCGATGGCGCGGGCGCTGGATTGGCCGGGACTCTTGCTGGTGCGGCGAAATGTCGGCGTGGCCGCCGCATGCTACGCGGTTTTCCATCTGTGCCTCTATATCGTCGATCAAAACTTCAAGCTGCTGACGGTGATTTCCGAGATCGCACTGCGGTTCTACCTGACCATCGGCTTCGCCGCTCTGCTGGTGTTGCTGGCGCTGGCGATCACCTCCGCCGACGCATGGGTCAAGAAACTCGGACGCAACTGGAAGCGGTTGCACAAACTGGCCTATCCGGTCGGCGCCGTGGCGCTGCTGCATTTCTACATCCAGTCGAAGCTGAATGTGTCAGAGCCGGTGTTCGTCTCCGGCCTGTTCGTCTGGCTGATGGCATGGCGCACGCTGCCTGAAGCCTGGCGCCGCAAGCAGGGCGTTGCGTTCACGGCCGCGCTTTATAGCGGTCTGGCAGTACTATCCGGACTGGTCACGGCAGCGATGGAGTTCGGCTGGTATGGCGTGGCGACCAAGGTCAATCCGTGGCGCGTGCTGTATGCGAACGAGTCGATCGACCGCGGCCTGCGGCCGGCGCATTGGGTGTTCGTGGTGACAGCCGCACTGGTCGTCGTCTTTGTCGCTCGCAGGCTCAGCCGGACCCGCCAACCAATGCGACGGGTCGCGGCCTAAGCCAGCGGAACCCGGTCAAGCGAGGATACGCGCGATCGGCATACATCGTCGGCCGGCGCGATCACTTGACCCTCCCCGGCCTCCGCGCTACCGGCTGGTAACCGATACCCGAGGAACCATCCGGTGAACGCCTTCACGTTTCCGCCGCCCCCGCCCTCCCCCGAAGCCGAGGCCCTGCGCCTGGAGGTCCGCGACTTCCTGCGCGTGGAACTGGCCAACCGCAAGCCGGTCGAGAAAGCCGAGTCCTGGACCGGGATGGACGCGGAGTTCTCCCGCAAGATGGGCCAGCGCGGGTGGATCGGCATGACGTGGCCGAAGCAGCATGGCGGCCGGGAACGGTCGTCGCTCGACCGTTATGTGGTGCAGGAGGAAATGCTCGCGGCTGGCGCGCCCGTCGCGCTGCATTGGATCGCCGACCGGCAGTCGGGTCCGTTGATCCTGCGCGTCGGCACGGACGAGCAAAAGAAAATCCTGCCCCGTATCGCCGCCGGTGAGGCGTTCTTCTGCATCGGTATGAGCGAGCCGGACGTCGGCTCCGATCTGGCATCGGTGCGCACCCGGGCGGCAAAGGTCCAGGGCGGCTATGTCGTCAACGGCACCAAGGTGTGGACCAGTTTCGCGCACAAGTCGCACTACATGATCCTGTTCTGCCGCACCGGCGCCGCGGAAGAACGCCACGGCGGCGTCAGCCAGTTCCTGGTCGATTTGCACACTACCCCCGGCCTGACGATCCGCCCGATCATCGCCATGACGGGAGAGCATCACTTCAACGAAGTCGTCTTCGAGGACGCCTTCCTCCCCGAAGGATCGTTGCTTGGGCGCGAAGGCGACGGCTGGAGCCAGGTCACCAGCGAACTGGCGTTCGAGCGTAGCGGGCCGGAACGGTTCCTGTCGTCTTTCGTCCTGTTCACCGAACTTGTCCGCGCGCTGGGTCCCGATCCGTCCGATGCCGGTGCCATGGCGATCGGGCGGTTGACGGCGCACATGATCACACTGCGGCGGTTGTCGCGTTCCGTCGCCGGCATGTTGCAGAATGGGGAGAACCCGGCGCTGCAGGCCGCCTTGGTCAAGGACCTCGGTGCGTTGGTGGAGCAGGAGATCCCCGAGATCGCCCGCCAGTTGGTGGACCAGGAACCGGACGCGAAATCCACGCAGGCGTTCGCCGCGGTGCTGGCGCACACGATGATGCATGCGCCGTCGTTCTCACTGCGCGGCGGCGCGCGGGAGATCTTGCGTGGGATCATCGCGCGGGGGCTTGGGCTGAGATAGGCGACAAGACCCGATCTCGCGCCATGACGGCCATGGCAGCCCAATGCGTCATGGCCCGGCTTGTCCCTAGAGGAGTCTCACATCTTTCTTCCGCGTCGATCCGAGCAACCTGCCGCGATGGATAGCATAGAACTGTTCCCGCCCCCGCCTCATGGTGATGGGTCCGGGTGGCCGATAATAGCA
>Ga0316224_1000372_pt1 | contig 65560 bp, 70 predicted proteins | sample TBH18013metaG_FD_206254 | JGI IMG/M metagenome (GOLD analysis project Ga0316224, IMG submission 206254) | Freshwater microbial communities from Trout Bog Lake, Wisconsin, USA - TBH18013 | ecosystem: Environmental > Aquatic > Freshwater > Lake > Hypolimnion/Profundal zone | place: USA: Wisconsin... | reverse complement strand
AAGCAACTCCTCTGCGGAATAAAAATGCCTGTTCATAATATCAGCGAATACCTCGCATTTTGTTTGCTGCGATGTTTCAGGGTCAACGATATGGATCTCCACAAAATCATTCCCTATCCCAAGCATATTAACCTTACTCCATTGTAATTTGGAAAAACCTGTGGTCACCAAAAACTTCGGGATGTTTGCAGATTGTATGTAATGGTAATCATCAAAAGGCCGCATCGGTAAATCGTATGACATGTTTTTTAGCAGATAGATCCCTTTCGCGGTAAGCTCCTCTCCGAAATTATACTTATCGGCCACCAAATGGAAAGGCCGTCTTTTTAATTCATCTTTTGCGTCCCTGATCTTCTCATAATTTGTTCCGTCTTCCGTTTGGTCGAGCAGCCAGAATAAACGTTCAAACAAATGTTCGGCAATGGAGCTTACGGGGTATATGGTATTGTCGAGATCTAAGATTAAAGCTTGTTTCATGTATGTTGATATGATGACTAAGTTATAACACTTTTTTGTTTACGATGGTAATTCACCCGGTATAAAAGCATATAACCCATGGAGGTGATGAAACTTATAATTGCAAGGATCCACCAGAGTGAATTAAACCCCCAGTAAAAGATAATCCTGCCGCCGAAATATGGGGCAATAACCTGTGCTGCCGACCACGACATGGTGTACAAGGCAGCATATTCGCCACGGTTATATGCTGTGGTCCGACTGATCCAGAATGCGTTCATAAAGGGCATACTCAGCATCTCACTAAAAGTGATTAAAACAACAATTAATATAGCTGCAATTGCAGAAGGAGGTACAATGTTGAGCAGTACAAAACTGAAGCCCAACATCAAAATACCGGTGCTGATAAAGATCAAACCGTTCCTTCTTCCTTCAAGGTTGTGGATCATCACCATCTCAATAACAACGATCAGGATACCGTTTAATGCCATCAGGAAACCGATGAAACGGATGCCGAAATGCCATTTCACCTGGTAAAACACCGGCTGCATAGTGAAAAACTGGAAAAAACACATGCCAAACAGCATGGCCAGCGCAATAAATATTAAATACACGTAATCATTATAAGCCGAAGTAGTAATTACCGATTTATCGCGTTTTTTTATCGTTTTCACAACCAGGGAACGAGGCATCAGTTTAAGTAGAAGCAATGCTGCAGCGATATTGGTACAGCCATCCACCCAAAACAATAAATGATAATTGATAGCTGCAAGGAAACCGCCCAGCGCGCCGCCGACTGCCCAACCCAGGTTTACGGCCAAACGGTTTAAAGAGTACGACCGTGTTTTATTTTCAGGACTACTGTAATGCGCAATGGCCGTTGAATTAGCCGGCCGGAACGAGTCATTGCAAAAACTAAGGATAAAGGAGCCGATACACAAGGGGATGAAAACATGCTGATAACCTAAAATCAGGAAAAGGAAGCCACCACTCAGTAGGGCCACCACCTGCAGGTCATAAAAACCGATCTTGTCGGTTAATTTTCCGCCGACAAAGGCACCGCTTATTGATCCCAAACCAAACAAAGCCATAATGGTGCCTGCCTGCACAATAGTGAAGTGCAACTGCTGCACGCAATAAATGCTCATGAAAGGGATCACCATGGTGCCGCTCCGGTTTATGAGCATTACCAGGCATAAGTACCAGCTATTCCGCGAAAGGCCACTGTAAGCTTGCTTGTATAATTGGAAAAAGGAGGTTAGCATTGTAACAAAGATATTATTAAATGTGCAGATGTGCAGATGTGCAGATGTGCAGGAATAGATTTGTCAACTTTTTAAAAGTTGACAAATCTATGAGAATTTTAAAGATACCTTTTACCTCAGTCTGGTAGTTCTGTTCCTCAGCCAATGATCGGCTAAAACCAAGGCGGCCATTGCCTCTACGATAGGTACGGCACGCGGTACTACGCAGGGATCATGACGGCCTTTGCCCGATATTTCGGCAGCATTGCCTTCACTATCCACAGTAGCCTGGCTTTGGATAATGGTGGCAACTGGTTTAAAGGCCACTTTAAATTCAATGGGCATACCATTGCTGATGCCGCCTTGTATGCCGCCGGAGAAATTGGTCAGGGTTTTTATTTCCTTAACTCCCTCTCCTTTGGAGAGGGCAGGGGTGAGGCTAACAAATATGTCGTTATGTTCGGAACCCAGCATCTCGCTTCCGGCAAAGCCGGATCCATATTCAAAGCCATGTACCGCGTTAATGCTCAGCATGGCTTTGCCTAAATCGGCATGCAGTTTATCAAACACAGGTTCGCCAAGGCCAACCGGGCAGTTTGTAATATAACAGCTTATTTTACCGCCTACCGTATCGCCCTGTTTGCGGATCCCGTCAATATATTCGATCATTTCCACCGCCGTTGCAGCATCGGCACAACGGACGATGTTTTTTTCGCGTTCATCAATAAAAGCCAACGCATCACTGATCTCAACATTAGGTGCATTTATTTTTCCAACGCTGCTCACATGGGCCACAATCTCTATGCCCTGTGTTTTAAGCAGTAGTTTCGCTAAAGCACCTGCTGCAACTCGTGCAGCAGTTTCGCGGGCTGATGAACGACCGCCGCCGCGGTGATCGCGGATGCCGTATTTTGTTTGATAGGTATAATCTGCATGCGATGGGCGGAAAACATCTACGTTGTGGGTATAATCTTTAGAGCGCTGGTCCTCGTTGGGGATCAGCATGGCAATAGGGGTGCCGGTGGTTTTACCTTCAAAAACACCTGATAGTATTTTCACTGTATCGCTTTCTTTGCGCTGTGTGGTTATTTTCGATTGACCCGGTTTACGTTTGTCCAGTTCACCCTGGATATAGTCCAGATCAACGTCCAGTTGCGCCGGACAACCGTCAATAATTACCCCGATAGCTTCGCCATGCGATTCGCCAAAAGTAGTTATCCTGAATATTTGCCCGAATGAATTGCCTGCCATGTTATTTTTTTGATTACACCTATTTGGTGAATGATTACACCGATTTTATTTTTTGCGATTGCACCGATTTATTTTGTGATTACACCGATTTTTTTTCATTAGTCATTGAGTCATTGGTTTTCTTTAAGGCCGGATGATCAGGCTCCTTCTGATCTCCAATCTCCAATCTCTAACCTCTAATCTCCAACCCAAACCCCACCTTCTCCAAATCCTTCCAAAATGCAGGGTAGGATTTTTCAACTACCGGTGCGTCTTCAATTTCAACTTCGTTGATCAGCAGGGCAAGCGGCGCGAAGGCCATAGCCATGCGGTGATCTTCGTAAGTGCTGACAAAGATACGTTCGGGGATTAACTTTTCGCTGCAGTCCAGTTTATAAACCTGTCCTTTTTCAATCAGTTTAACGCCAATTTTTGCCAGCTCATTTTGCAGGGCCTTTATGCGGTCGGTCTCCTTGATCTTCAAAGTTTCAAGGCCCGTGAATGTAGCTTCGTGGCCTAAAGCGGCGCATACCACTATAATGGTTTGGGCCAGGTCCGGACATTCTTTCAGATCAAATATCTTGCGGATAATGGGTTTTACTTCCTTCTGTAAATAAACACCGCCATCCTTAAATTGCGAAGTAATACCAAAATTAGCCATGATCTCAGTGATCACACTATCACCCTGCAAGCTGTATTGGGTTAAACCCGGTAAAAATAGTTCAGCTTCATCCGCAAGGGCGGCAATAGCATACCAGTAAGATGCCGCGCTCCAATCCGGCTCCACATGCAGGGAGGTAGGTGTAAATTCCTGGTGTTTTATGCTGATGGTATTGCCTTCCCAGGTATGCTGGATCCCTGCGGTTTGCAACATAGCCAGGGTCATTTCCACATAAGGACGCGAAGTAAGTTCGCCTTCAATATTTAGGTCCAAACCGAAAGGCAGCCGGGCAGCTATAAGCAATAACGCAGTGATGTATTGACTGCTTATATTTCCTTTTATACTGACCTTATTAGAAAGCTGCTCCAGGCGGCCTTTCAGTTTTATAGGGGGGAACCCCTCGTTTTCAACGTATTCAATTTGTGCGCCCAATTCGCGTAAAGCATTCACCAAAATCCCGATGGGGCGTTGTTTCATCCGTTCGCTGCCGGTTAATATTACTTCCTCATCCTGTAAAGTGAAGTATGCGGTTAAAAAGCGCATGGCCGTGCCGGCAGGACCGATGTTTACAAGTCTTGAGTCTTGAGTCTGAAGTCCTAAGTCGCTATTTTTTTGACTTTCGGCTTCGGGCTCAGGACTTAAGACTTTACACAAAGTCACCGTATCAGCGGCATCTGAAATATTCTCAACCTTTACCTTACCCTGACTCAGCGCTTCAATAATGAGCGCGCGGTTACATTCACTTTTTGAACCGGTGAGCTGTACTGTGCCTTTTACTGATTTGCTTTTTTTGGTAAGGATGATGTTATGCTTCATTATTTATTATATAGAAATTTTGCCTATAACTATGGGTGTCATGGTGAGGCACTCGAACCATGTGCGCAAAGGCATTTACGTCAATGCATTAGCGCACATGGCAAAGCGTACAGGCCACCCCGCATGGTTCGAGTGCCTCACCATGACACCCTTTTTTGTCATTTTGCCTTAAAAAGGGTGAGGCAATTAAACGTGTGTTAATTTATCAGCTTCCTGACCGGCTTTGTCCTTGTTCATTATCTCGGTTTGTTTACGGATCGATTCGCTGTGGATTAACTCCAGTAATTTTTCGGTAAACTCGGTGCTTAATTTAAGGGCTTTGGCATAGCTGGTGCGTTTATGTAATATTTCGTCCCAACGGCTTACCTGCAAAATAGTAACATTATTGTCCCTTTTGTAGTTGCCGATCTGCTCTACAATTTTCATGCGTTCAGCCATTTTCTGAATCACCATGTCGTCAATTTTATCGATCTGGTTACGTAATTCAGCCAGTTTATCTTTTAATTCAGCATTGCGGATCTCAGGTTTGCGCAGGGTTAAGTGCTCAATAATTTCAACCAAAGCACTTGGGGTAACCTGTTGTTTGGCATCTGTCCAGGCTACGCTTGGGTCAATGTGCGATTCTATCATCAGTCCCTGCATATCCAGGTCAAGCGCTTTTTGAGCGATGTAACCAATCAGGTCGCGGTTACCGGTGATATGGCTTGGGTCGTTAATGATAGGCAAATCAGGTGCATGTGTTTTCAGGCTGATTGCCAAATCCCACATAGGCTCGTTACGGAAAGCACTTTTTTCGTGTGAGGAAAAGCCGCGGTGTATAGCTGCCAGTTTGGTAATGCCTGCGTTGTTGATCCGCTCCAAAGCGCCGATCCATAATGAAAGATCAGGGTTTACCGGGTTTTTCACCATTACCGGGATGTCGACACCACGCAGGGCATCAGCAATTTCCTGTACGGTAAAAGGGTTTACAGTTGAGCGTGCGCCCACCCATAAAATATCAACACCTGCTGCCAAGGCTTCTTCAACGTGTTTTGCATTGGCAACTTCCACTGCGGTAGGCAAACCAGTTTCTTCTTTGGCGCGTTTTAGCCATTGCAAGCCAATGCTGCCAATGCCTTCAAACTCTCCCGGACGGGTGCGGGGTTTCCAGATCCCGGCACGTAAAGCCGATACCTTGCCTGTTTTTGCCAGTAAATGTGCTGTAGCAACAAGCTGGTCTTCCGTTTCCGCGCTGCATGGCCCGGCAATTAATAAAGGTTCGCTGCCTGTTTTTATCCAGGAACTAAGCGGTTGTATGTTTAAATTCAGTTTCATCGTTTTGTTGTTGTTTGAGTCCGAAAGTCCGGGAAGTCCGAAAGTCCGGAAGATTGATTTTTTTTTATGTTATTAGTTTTCTGTTTTAATATTTATTTTCATTTACTTGTTCACTGTCCCCAGCCCCCTCTAAATCTCCTCCGCCAGCAGGCGGAGAGACTTTAGCTGCGACCATTTTCAAATGCAGCTTCTTTCGGACTTTCGGACTTTACAGACTTTCGGACTTTTCTTCATCCCATCTTCTTCATATTAATATACGTCCTTGGTACTTTTTCGTTCTTTGTGGGCTTTGGTGTAATATCGCCTTCGTCAATATGTCTTTCGTATTCACCCAGGATATTGAAATTCTGTGTGTATTTCAGGATCTGCCGGATGGCAATATCATATTGTTTGGGCTCATCCCATTCAATGTCCACGTAAAAATTGTATTCATTGCGCTTGCCCAACACAGGCATAGATTGGATCTTGCTCATATTAACGCCTTCTTCGGCAAAAATATTGAGCACTTTAGCCAATGCGCCTACTTTATTGCTCACCTGGAAACACAGGGAAGCTTTGTTGGGCTGTTTTTTAGCCACGTTTTCGTGATGGGTAAGGATCAGGAAACGGGTGAAGTTTTTCTTGTTCGATTCTATGCGGCGTTCCAGCACGTCCAGTCCGTAAAGCCTTGCTGCCAGTGTATTGGCGATGGCTACGGTATCGGTCAGATGCTCATCGCGGATGCGTTTGGCGCAGGCAGCGGTATCATTGCTTTCAACAATTTTCAGGTGTGGATATTCATCAAAAAAATCAACGCATTGGCGGATGGCAATAGGGTGGGAGGTTACATATTTAACATCATCAAACTTCACCCCCGGCAAAGCCATTAAATGCAGCTGTATGGGCAGGTAAATTTCGCCAACCACCGGGAATGCGTAACTGAGCAGCAAAGAGTAATTAGGCAAAATGCTGCCGGCAATGCTGTTTTCTATAGCCATTACCACATAATCAGCATCACCATTTTGTAAAGCCTCAAATGTTTGCTTAAAAGAATTGCATTCAATTGTATTGATATTTTCACCGAAATATTTCAGCGCTGCTTCTTCGTGGAAGGAAGCGCGGATCCCCTGGATGGCAACTCTTGGTTTCTCAGTTTTCATAAACTACCTTTAATGCAAAAAGTCCCGGTTTTTGGCCGGGACTTTTCAGTTTCTTTATATGTTGTTGATGCATATTAGTCCCGGCTCTTACTGTTAAAGTAAAAGTAGTAACCATAAAAATATGCGCTGTTAAATTTCATTGTTTTTGTTTACGCCGTAAATGTACAGGTTAAAATGGATTTATCAATAGAAAATTTTATTTTTTTGAAAATAAATGAGGCGAACAGAATTTTATTTGGTGGGGAGGGGTTGTTTGGTTGTTTGGTGTTGATGGTTTTTTCGGTGAATGGCAGGGTTGGGGAGGTGTTTTTGAATTTGATTGATAAAATATTTTTTGAGATGGGAGTTTATTAAGGAGTGAACAAAGTATGGCAGGGGGGTACTGATCTCTGATCACAAATCTTTTATCGCTATTATTTGGGCGTCCGGGCGGGCTTTACGCTCATACTGCGCAGGCCTTAGGCGCAGGGCCGGTATCCGCTTCAATCCCTGACGCGTTTTGGTTGAGGACGCTTGCGGCAGAAGTGGTCAATGGTACAATTTCTGCTTCGTCGCTCAATAATTCCAGCGTGCCTTTCTTATTTCAGACGGTTTCTGAAAGAAATTAATTTTAGTGTTTTTGAATTTTGGCGTAAGCGACAGTGGTTCAATTAATAATCCAGGAAACTTAATTTGCGTGCCGTTATTGAAATTAATTTCTATTACGCTTAAAATAGGTGAACCTTTTGTACTTTGGTTTCCATAAATATTAATCTCTCCAATATCACTCTTATTGTAATCGGTAAAATCGTCATTATTGCTGAATTTAAATTCGTTGTTCCCCGCGGAAATATGCAAGAACATGTTTTTGGACTTCAGATAAACCTTTATTATGAAAAATAGTGAATAAAAACCCAGCAAGAGAATTAGTGATGAAAATGATAAAAATATTATTTTGAAGAGAATTGGACCATCTAATGAAATTAGTAGTGTCAATGGAATTGTCATCATTAATAAGGCTAAAATCGTTAAAAATAGGCGAAAATAATACTTGGATAGGCTTATCGTATAATCAAAAGGGGCATTTTCAAAATGATTTTTTGCCCCCATACTGAAAATGTTTTTTTCAAATTTTTGCAAATCGATTTCACCATTAAAAAAATCATTAACTATTTCATTTACATGTTCAAGATCAGACGCATGATATTCATATAGATGATGATCACAATCAAAATAGTACAGGCAAAATTTACCGTTAAAATAAAGCCCTGCTTTTAAATAGTTGCCGTATTCATCCTGTATAGTTACTGAAGGCCCTGTTAACTGAACATCAACTCCTCTTTGTTCTTCCCATGGAAAGGCTTTGATCAACTCAATTGTTTCTTCAAGAGTTCTTGCCTTTTCATCGGAATATTCGCCTTTTTCGTAGGTTTTGTATTGTAGTTTGGATATAAATGCAGGCATTTAGTAAACGGGGATTAGATTGCTAATCTAACGATTTTTTTAATCGGTGCGATTGCCTATAAATACATTTGCAATAATCAGGTGCAAGTTGCTGATAATCAAAAAATAACCAAGCGTCATTGCGAGGAACGAAGCAATCTCTGCATATGCAAATCAACGGACCAGTGTGCAAGTTCAATGGCATGTGCCGCGTTTAGTCCAATAGGTGAAGCGTCAATTTATTCTTCAATTAATTTATCATACAAATCCTCCCAAGCCGGATTTATTGAATTGATCAATTTTACTTTGCTTTTCCTGTTCCCGCCTTTAATGGCTTTTTCGGTCGCAATTGCTTCTGTAATTGTGGTGTAGAAAAAGTAATAAACCAGTTTATCGCAGTTGTATTTTGAGGTGTAGCTGTTCGGGTATGTTTTGTTTTTGTGGTCCCATACCCTGCCGGTTAAATCGGATGTTACACCTGTGTAAAAGACGGTGTGTAATTTGTTGGTAGTGATATAAACGCAACCGCCTCTTTGAAAAACCATGTTGCAAATTAAGAAAAATTATAGTGTGTTACATTGCAAATGCAAGTAATTTCAGTTTTTGTATACCGATTGGAGGGTTGGACGAAGGTCCTTAAATAGATTTCGGTTCGTTGATTTGCAAGTGCAGAGATTGCTTCGTTCCTCGCAATGACGGCGGGTTGGTGAGATGGATGAGCACAATATCGTGATGGTGCAGGCGGTGATAAATTATTTATCCCTTGCCAGTTGCTCCATCAGGTCAGCCCACTCTTCATCGGTAAAGGGCTCAATAGGAGGTGCATTTTCAATCGCTTTGATTACGTCAAGTTTGTTTTTTGCTGTTTTACGACCAAAAGCCGTAGTTCCGCCAGCCGCCAATACTTCTTCAGGTGTATATGACTTATGGGTTGTAAACAACCCCTCATTTGCAGAAATATTTGTTTTCATGGCACTTTCCTCCTTATTAATTACAAATATAAAAATTAATTGCCTTTTTAAATGGCTTTTCGGTTTATGTTCAAGCCTTCCAATAAATTAGGGTTCGTTAACTTGCAAGTGCAGCAATTGCTTTATTACACTAATGACGGCGGGTTAGTAAGTTGGATGAGCAAAGTAATGTCGATGGTGCGAAGAAAAGATTCATCCCCTATTCTTTCACCCTTTTATTCCATACATTTTCGTCATACTGTCACCCATCATTTTTACCGCTTGCTTTCTTGAAAAAATATGCTGCATTAAAAAGGTAACCAGTTTGTTGCCGGTGCCGCTGACAAACGATGGCGTTTTACCAATTTTTCGGAGACATTCTTCCACTACCTGCCCGGGCAATTGTGGTTTTGGTTCAAGCGGACTGGCTTTACCCGGGTTGGTATTGATATAATTGGGTGTTGCTGTTGCCCCGGCGCAGCAGGCGATCACATCAACGCCTTTTGGTTTCCATTCGTACCATAAACTTTCGGCCAGTACACGGTTGAATGCTTTAGTGGCGGCATAAGTGGCAAGGTAGCCCGAACCCTGAAACCCTGCGATAGATGCCATCAGCACGATACCCCCTTTGCCGCGCTGCACCATTTTACCGCCGAAATAATGTACCATAGCCATTGGCGTAAGCATATTTACTTTGGCAATAGCCGAGCGGGTCGACAACTCTGTCTCCAGATAAGGGCCGATATAAGACAAAGCCGCATTGTAAACCATAAAATCAATTTGCCTGTCGCCGATGGCTCGTATTATTTGCTCTGTAGCGTCCGCGTCTGCGAGGTCGCAGGTTACTGGCTGTACATTTACACTAAATTGTTCAGCGATCTGCAGGGCAGTGGCTTCCAGCGGTTCTTTGCGGCGGGCGATAAGCACCAGGTCGAGACCGCGTGTGGCAAGGGCAAAAGCGTATGCCGCCCCCATCCCTTCCGAAGCGCCTGCAATTAGTGCTGTTTGTCCGTATTTTTCTTTGAAGGTCATTTTTATTAGAATCTCCATTTTTGCCTCACCTAAATCCTCTCCAACCGCGTGCCGCCTTAGCTTTAGCGGTGGCGCAAGGAGAGGACTTGAACCTCGCTTTTTTTAAGCCCTTCTCCTTTGGAGAAGGGTTGGGATGAGGCGTTATTGCTGCTTCGCCGAAAAAGGTTGCACCGACCGCCACATCCGGTACATTACAATTAATGGAAAAATCACCCAGGCCGCGTTAGACAGAAAAACCCTTCCAATTTGCGGGGAGGCATGTTCGCCCAGCACTTCTTCAAATAAGATGATGCTCACATTGGTGAGCATTACCGATGCCCATACCACGCTGGCAAAACGGATCCAGTTTTTTCCCTTCCAGTAGGCGTAAATAGCAAAAGCATAAAAAGGACCGAAGAAAATTGAGTCTATCCATATTGTGGCGCGCCACCAGGCCGGTCTGGCTATTAACACCGGGTCGAAATTATGGCCGTACCAGTGAACCAGGTCGATGAACCGGGCAGGGGGCCAAATGGGATATTGAAAATGGTTGGCATCAGTAATTACTAATTGCTCCACATCAACAATATAAGTGATGAAAAACAGGTTGACGCAGAAAAATACGATCAGTGCAATGTCTACCGGGCGTTTGGAAAGTGGTAAGGGTTGCATTTTGGTTTCCAATTGGTTATGAAGGTGAAGATAATGAAAAAAATGCTTTTGTGGTTCATTTTCGATTTAAGAAAATTTAAGTTAAAAATTGTATTTTTGTGTAGCTTCAATTCGGTAAAACAAGCTTTATGGAACTCATTTTAAAATCCAATAACGAAAACAGTATAGCTAAGATCATCGCTTTGGCTAAACAGCTTAATGTTGTCGTAGAGCAAAGGGATAAAGCTATTGAGGATAAAAACAATAAAGAAGACTTGAAAAAGCGGATCCTCAATTTCAAAGCAAAAGTGCCTACCTCTTTTGGGGATGCAGCGGAATGGCAGCGTAATGAAAGAACATAGACGTCACTAATCAGGTGATTTATTTTTAATATTAAATTATCCAACTATCCAATCATCATACCAAAACCTATCCTCATGAATCGCATATTTATCCTAATATTATTTTGTTTAGTTAGTGCCTCCTGCACAAATGATCAAAAGCAGCTGGCTAATGCAAGGAATATACTAGGCAAAGAGGCTTTTAAATTTGATAAAATCATTTTTTCCACGTCAAATTGCATGATAGAGTGTCCGATGTCAAATATTATTATTAATGCTGATGAAACTGTAATATTTAAGGGACAAGGGCATATCACCAAAAAGGGATTGTTTACTGGGAAAGTCACCCAAAAATACTTCGAGCAATTAGAAAACCATTTCAAAAAAATAAATTTCGACTCCTTAAAAAACAAATACGAGACAAGGGTAAGCGATCGGCAAACGATTTCTACAACATTTGTCAAAAATGGAAGAATTTATAAAACTGTTTATGATTATGGCAGAATGGCGCCGGATTTGTTTAAATCATGTTATGCTTCGTTAGAAAACCTTTATCAAAATATACCTTTAAAAAAAATCCATGATCCATCATTTATTCCTTCATTTGAAAATATAACAGATTCAAAGCTAATAAACGACGGCAAAGTTGTGGATTTAAGACAATCCGAAACATTTTTATTGATGGATTATATAAGAAACGGAAAAATTTTAAGCAATAATTTTCGGGTTCGTTTTAAACTCCATACTGAATATGATGCTATCAATCCATTATATGATATTGACACCGACGGCCGCTATTACAAATTTTTAGTAAAAGGAAAACCCGTGACCATTGATATAGGCTTTAATTTTTATGATATAAATGCTAAAAATTGGGTATGGCGCAAAGCAGATAAATACGATTGATCAAAGACTTACGAAGTTTCTACTTCGTAAGTCTGTTCTTTTCTTGAGATCAGGCAAGGAAAAACCTTTCACCCTTAACCTTTTACCCTTCACCTTCCCAAATCAGGCGGAAATGGCATTTATAATATCATACTGCGTAATGATCTCAATATTTCCCTGACTTTCAACGAGTACAGCTATGTTGTCTTTATTGATCATGGCCGAAATTTTATCAATTGAAGTATTCAGATCAACAAAAGGGAAGGGGGCGGTTGTTATTTTGTTTATGGGTTGTGATTTAATCGATGGATTTTCAATCAGTGAATTTAATATATCGCTTTCAGTGATCTTGCCTATTACCATTCCTTTCTGGGTTACCGGGATCTGCGATATATTCAGCGATTTAATAGTATTTATAGCTTCTAAAACTGTTTTTTCGCAATCAATGGTCACGATCGGTTGCCTATCCTTCATTTCGATAATATGGCGGGCGGTAAGTTTTTCGTCTTTCAAAAATCCGCGGTCATGCAGCCAGTCGTCGTTGTACATTTTACCCATGTACCGCGAACCATGGTCGGGGAATATAATGACCACTACATCGCCTTTTTTAAACCGGTCTTTCATCTGCAATACACCTGCCACTGCCGATCCGGTTGAGTTACCTGCAAAAATGCCTTCTTTGCGGGCTATTTCGCGGGTCATCAGGGCTGCATCTTTATCGGTCACTTTTTCAAAATGATCAATCAGGCTGAAATCAACGTTTGCAGGTAAAAAGTCTTCGCCGATACCTTCCGTTATGTATGGATAGATCTCATTTTTATCCATAATTCCGGTTTCCTTATATTTTTTAAATACCGAACCATAGGTATCTATCCCAAGGATCTGAATAGCCGGATTTTTTTCTTTTAAATATTTTGCAATGCCCGAAATCGTGCCCCCGGTGCCAACGCCAGCAACCAGGTGCGTGATTTTGCCTTCGGTTTGTTCCCAAATTTCAGGTGCAGTTGACTCATAGTGGGCATCGGAGTTTGATAAATTATCGTACTGGTTGGGTTTCCATGAATTTGGTACTTCACGCTCCAAACGGGAGGAAACGGAGTAATAGGAGCGGGGATCTTCAGGATCAACATTGGTGGGGCAAACAATTACCTCTGCGCCAAAAGCACGCAGGGCGTCGAACTTTTCCTTTGATTGTTTATCGGTACTGGTGAAAATACACTTGTAACCTTTTATCACAGCCGCAATGGCCAAACCCATACCGGTATTGCCTGATGTGCCTTCAATAATTGTTCCGCCGGGTTTAAGTTTGCCACTTTTTTCGGCATCTTCAATCATTTTAAGGGCCATACGGTCCTTAATGGAGTTGCCCGGATTGGTTGTCTCGATCTTAGCCAAAACCGTTGCCGGGATGTCTTTTGTTACCTTATTCAGCTTAACCAGGGGCGTATTGCCGATGGTTTCTAATATATTGTTGTACCACATAGTGCTCAAAATTAACTTTCTTAAATGATATATTATTTGAATAGTTGATTAAAGCCTCACCTAAATCCTCTCCAAAGGAGAGGACTTTAACTTCACTCTTTTTTAGGACCCTCTCCTTGCGCCACCGCTAAAGCTAAAGCGGCACGCGGTTGGAGAGGGCAGGGTGAGGCTAAAACTTCAAATGCTTAACCGTTAAGCCATTATTGATCAGTTGCTTTAACGATTCAATGCCTATTTTTAAATGGGTTTCAACATACTGCTCCGTAACGCCCGAATCGCTTTCGGCCGTTTTAACACCTTCCGGGATCATTGGCTGATCAGATACAAGCAGCAAGGCGCCCGTCGGGATCTTATTGGCAAAGCCAGTGGTAAATATGGTGGCTGTTTCCATATCAATTGCCATTGCCCTTAGTTCTTTAAGGTATTTTTTAAAGTCTTTGTCGTGCTCCCAAACTCGGCGGTTGGTGGTATAGCAGGTCCCTGTCCAGTAGTCGCGGCCAAAATCACGGATGGTGGTTGAAATAGCCTTTTGCAGGGCGAATGCAGGTAATGCCGGAACCTCGGCCGGCAGATAATCGTTTGAAGTACCTTCACCTCTGATCCCGGCTATCGGCAAAATCAGGTCGCCAACTTTGTTTTTCTTTTTTAAACCACCGCACTTTCCTAAAAATATCACGGCTTTGGGGTGTATTGCGGTAAGCAGGTCCATTATGGTGGCGGCTACCGAACTGCCCATGCCAAAGTTTATTATGGTGATGCCGTTGGCCGAAACACTTTGCATTGGCTTATCAACACCCATTATCGGCGCATTATCGTTCCATTGTGAAAACAATTGGATGTATTTTGAAAAGTTGGTAAGGATAATATATTCGCCAAAATCATCAATTGCCCTACCCGTGTAACGGGGTAGCCAGTTGGTGACAATCGCTTCTTTGCTTTTCAATCCTGATGCCGGAGAAGCTGTTACTTCTTTTATTTTTTTTTCTTTTTTTTCAGGCTGCTGGTCTTTCTTTATATCTAATTGCTCATTCATGATACTTAATTTTACAACAAAGCCCGGCATAAAAACCAGGCCTTGCATTATATCAAATATAATTATTTATTGTCTGCTTAATGTTAAGCTACCTTTAATTTTTTCAGATCAGATTTTTCAAACTTCTCATGGGCATATTCCAGGGTGATATTTAAACGCTTGATATCCTTTTTTGACGGGAACTCAAACATCGCATCTATCATTATCGCTTCACATATCGAACGCAGGCCACGAGCCCCAAGCTTAAATTCAACGGCTTTGTCTACAATAAATTCAAGCACATCTTCTTCAAAATCAAGCTTTACACCTTCGTATTCAAACAGTTTTTTATATTGTTTAAGCAACGAGTTTTTTGGCTCGGTTAAAATATTGTGCAATGCTTCCCTGTCTAAAGGGTTTAAATAAGTCAAAATAGGCAAACGTCCGATTAACTCCGGAATAAGGCCGTATGATTTTAAATCCTGTGGTGTGATGTATTTGTACAGGTTTTTAAGGTCAACCTCTCCGTCATCACGTTTCATTTTATAGCCAACAGTTTGTGTGCGTAAACGATTGGCGATTTTACGCTCAATGCCATCAAAGGCGCCGCCGCAAATAAACAGGATATTATTGGTATTAACGGTGATCATTTTTTGATCAGGGTGCTTGCGGCCACCCTGAGGCGGTACATTTACCATAGTGCCTTCCAGTATTTTCAGGAGGGCCTGTTGTACACCTTCACCTGATACGTCACGGGTGATAGAAGCATTGTCGCTTTTGCGGGCGATCTTATCAACCTCATCAATATAAACAATACCCCTTTCGGCTGTAGCCACATCATAATCGGCAGATTGCAGTAAACGGGTAAGGATACTTTCCACGTCTTCGCCTACATAACCCGCTTCAGTTAATACCGTAGCATCACAGATACAAAATGGAACATTTAATATTTTAGCAAGCGTTTTGGCAAGTAAGGTTTTGCCTGTACCTGTTTCGCCCACCATAATGATGTTTGATTTTTCCAGCTCCACCTCGTCCTTTTCAACACGCTGGTTTAAACGTTTGTAGTGGTTATAAACAGCAACCGCCAATACCTTTTTTGCATCATCCTGGCCAATTACATATTGGTCGAGATGGGCCTTAATTTCGGTAGGTTTTAATATAGCTGGTGTTGAGGGTGATGTTTTTACCTTACGCACCTTCAGCTCTTCGGCCAATATTTCATTTGCCTGGTTAACGCATTTATCACAAATATGTGCATCAAGCCCCGCAATCAGCATCAGGGAATCCTGTTTACCTGCCCCACAAAACGAACACCTGATTTCCTTGCTGCTTTTATTCATATTATTTATATTTCTTATTCAAAATTAATAAAAAAGTCCGAAAGTCGGAAAAGTCCGAAAGTCCGAAAGAAAAAATTCTGCGTTCGGGCTTTACCGGCCTTTGAACTTTATTTGTACGAGTCCGGCGTGTATAATGTTCGATCTATCCAAAAACACTTCTGTCTTTCTGTCTTTCGGACTTTTCGGACTTTCGGACTCAAAAGACTTACTTCTTCGTTTTATTGCCGCGTAAAATTTCATCGATCATACCAAACTCCTTTGCTTCTTCGGCAATCATCCAATGGTCACGGTCGGATGCATCCCATACTTTTTCAAATGGTGCACCGCTGTGATCAGCAATGATCTGGTACAATTCTTTTTTCAATTTAGTGATCTCATGATAAGTGATCTCAATATCCGACTGCTGCCCCTGAGCGCCGCCTGACGGCTGGTGGATCATTACCCTTGCATGCGGTAATGCTGCCCTTTTGCCTTCTGTGCCTGCGCATAACAGTACCGCAGCCATTGAAGCCGCCATACCTGTACAAATTGTAGCCACGTCATTTGATATAAATTGCATCGTATCATAGATGCCTAAACCGGCATAAACAGAGCCACCCGGTGAATTGATATAGATCTGGATGTCGCGTTTAGCATCAGCTGATTGTAAGAACAGCAATTGAGCCTGAATAATGTTTGCAATATTTTCATAAATCGCATCGCCAAGGAAAATGATACGGTCCATCATCAAACGCGAGAATACGTCCATTTGTGCAACGTTAAGCTGGCGTTCCTCAATGATATAAGGCGTCATTCCTGTTGGCATGGCGCTTCTATCAACACCTGCTATAAATTTATCTACATAAATACTGTTAATACGGTGATGCTTAACAGCATATTTCCTGAATTCGTTTTTATCAATATTACTCATGATTTATTTGTTATGGTGCGAATTTTAACCGCGTTAAATATAATTGTTTTTTTAAGTCCGAAAACCGATAATGTCCGAAAGTAAATGGTGTTGGATAATATAGCAAGCAGGCTTTTAATAATTACATTAATATGAGCAAAGCTCCTTTCTGCAATTGCGGCCCGCAACGAACATAAAGGAGCTTTTGAACTTACCTTGTCTGAAAAAACCTTTCGGACTCCCGGACTTTACGGACTTTCGGACTTTTTTACAACGCCTGGAAATCAGTAAATAATATGTCTTTCTGCTCTAAAGTTACAACGCTTTTAATATGATCAAATACACGGAATGCTTTCACTTCTTCGAATATTTTGTTTGCGTTTTCTTTTGTTTGCAGGTATTGAACAGTGTATTGTCCTAATTGCTCATCGCTTAAGGGTTGAGGGCTGTACATTCTGAATTGCTGATCTAAACGAACTTTCGCAAGTTCAAAAACCTCTTCGTATTGTATTTCGATCTTGTTGTCTTTAATGATCTTATTTTCAATAAGGGTCCATTTAAGGTTTTGGGCAAAATCATTATAGCCGCCTGCAAGTTCTTCTGCCGTTAATTTCTCGTTTGTGGCTTTTAACCAGCGTTTCAAAAACTCATCAGGCAAATCAAACTGAACCTTGCTTAAGCTATATTTGTAAATATCATCCTGCAGTTTGCGCTCAGCATCCTGCACCATCATACTTTCAAGCTCGGCGGTGATCTTTGCTCTGAACTCCTCTTCATTTGTTACCGTACCTTCACCAAATAACTTGTCAAAGAACTCCTGATTCAGATCGCTTTCTTCTAAACGGTTTACATTTTTAACCGTTAAGCGGAAATCAGACCTTAAATCAGCTGCTGTTTCTTCATCAATTTTTAATAAGCCTGCAACCTTTGCTGCGTCATTATCAAATGCTTTCTGAATATCCAGTCTTACTTCATCTCCCTTTTTTAAACCGATAAGTGATGCTTTTATTGTTTCATCTTTTATCTGGTCTAAACGAACCGATGCAGTATTGCTTATCCCGTCCTCAAAAACAGCACCATCCGGCGAAAGCTGCACTAATTCGGCATAAAGTACATCATCGTCTGCCGATACGTCAGGATTTGTCATTTTGCCATAGCTCCGGCGGATGTTTTTTATGCGCGAGGCTAAGGTTTCCTCATCAACTTTGATCACATATTGGGTTAAATGATCGTTTGATGAAAAATCAATAGTAAAGTCGGGTGCTAAACCAAGCTCGTAGTTAAATTCAAAATTGTCGGCAAAATCCCAGTTATATTCTTTCGCGTCATCAACTTTCGGCAAAGGCTGGCCTAAAACTTCCAGTTGTTCAGTTTCGATATATTTATTCAAAGTATCCGAAAGCATGTTGTTGATCTCATCAACTAAAATGCTTTTTCCGTACATTCTTTTGATATGCGATGCGGGCACCATCCCCGGGCGAAAACCTGGTATTTTTGCTTTTTTCGCGTGGTCTTTTATAGCCTTATCAACACGTGGCTGATAATCTTCGGGATTGATATTGATTTTTACAATGGCGTTCAGGTTATCGATTTTTTCCTGTGAAATATTCATCTTTTTACCGGGTATTTAAACTTTTAAATGTTACGCAGGCGCGTTGTAAAACCTGCGCCGGCTTTTGGAGGGGCAAAGGTAGGAAAAAAGTCCGAAAGTCGGAAAAGCCAGTAAAATCCGGTTTGTCTCAGTTTGAAATTATTTTTGGATGATATATTTGAATGTATAAAACGTTAAAATGGAAATTCGTTTTTTACCCGTATTATTTCATTCGGTGGTTGTTCCATTAAAAACCCTATTAGGTTAACAACCCTATTCCAATATCTCAGAGTACATGTTTTTTCACTATTTGATATTCTATGAGTAAAAACATATATCACCCTTGTGCATATACATGGACTTAATTGTTTGCCGTTAAAATCCAAAATAGGTCTTTCCATATAAAATTACATTAGGAAACTTCGATAAATAAAAAATCCACTTGTTAGGTGGCTTAAATGTATGAATAAAATTGCTGGTGTCTCAGTTTAAATTTATTTTTCACTCGTAGCCTCTACTCCATATTGTATTGCCGCTTCAAGTGTATTAATATTCACATCTTTTAAATGGTTGAACCGGATGCAATATCCTGTCACGCTCGCTTTGCCTATTTCTTTTCCATACGTTTGGGCCAGGTAGGTCTTGTCCTTGATACCAAGGATATAGATAGAGATCCCGGTTTTGTTTGCGCTCAAACCAATTTGAAAAAACTCCCTGGTTTTTCCATCCGCATATTTTATGGTGTAAGATCCATAGCCTATATTGGGGTTACTAACAGTTTTATTTTCACTGTTTTTACCGTCATCGAACCATAATTTACATCCCGGCAATACTTGAAGTATGCGCGTATGCAAAGTTTGCATGTCACTTCGTTTTGGTTCAGGTTGACTAATAATATAATTTTTGATCTGTTCTTGTACGTCCATATGAAACATTGAATTATGGTTTACTCAATTGCCTAATCAAATTTCGCTTTGTTATTAGTTATACGCTAATTTATGTCGTTTACTTAAGGATTCCCTGGCAATTTTGCCTCACCTAAACGGCGCAGCCCTCATTTATGCCTTTAAAATAGACACCCTTATAAATAATCCTCTCCAACCGCGTGCCGCCTTGGCTTTAGCGGTGGCGCAAGGAGAGGACTTTAACTTCGCTCTTCTTTAGAACCCTCTCCTTTGGAGAGGGCAGGGTGAGGCGAGGAAGGTTTATTTATAGGAAGAATTTAATTATTCATTTCCCTTAACTAAACGACATTTATACGCTCATTTATTTCTTTTACTAACCTTCGTAAGTACTTTCACTTTGTCTTTGGTTCATCATTCAGATTTCAAACTGCGACAAACCGCATTAAGTCAATCAATAATTCAATAATTACCTTGAGCTTGCCGGCGCCGTATAACTGTTCGCCTGAAATTTAATTACCTTATTGCTAACAGGTTTAACAGTACGCAGATAGGCATAAATAGCTTTCAGATCGCCATCGGTCATTCCGCTATAATCATACCAGGGCATAATGGTTTGAAAGTCGCCTGAGTATACATGAGCAGCCTTCGACGCATCATTGAATATTTTAAATCTTTGTACAAAAGCTGCCTGGTTCCAGGTACCAATCCCGGTGGCTTTATCAGGCGTGATATTCGATGACCGGATGGTGTTATTGCCAATTTTAAATTCGTGACCACCGGCAAATTCCAGCCCGGCGATCGGTTTGCCATTGTTTTCCTGGGTATGACATTCCATACAGGCAGAAGAGCGCGCCATATACTCGCCGTACTTGATAGTGTCGCCTGGTGATGGCATTTCACTCAAGTTTGCTTTTTGCGGCATCGTATGCACTAAAAAATTCAAAGGAAAATCGAGTGTTGATTTTGGATAATTTGCCTGGATGGGCTTTAATGTGCGTATATAGGCTACAATTGAATATACATCTTCCCGGCTTAGTTTTGAATAATAGGGCCATGGCATCAGTGGGAAGATGGCTGCGCCATTTTTGCGGACGCCGCAGGTAATGGCACGGAAGATCTCGCCGTCTGTCCAGTCTTTTAATTTATAGGGAGTGATATTGGGTACATGTACCGATCCCGGAAAGCCAACTCTCGCGTCGAAAATTTCGCCACCGCCACCTATGGTTCCTGCTATCATTGGTCCGGCAAACTTCGACCAGTCTCGTTTTGAATGACAGTCAACACAAAGTGTAACATGGGTTGCAAGGTATTCGCCGCGCTCAATCCTTTTCGGGGTTAATGCAATGCTGATGTTTTCGGCCTTGCCTACATCCGGCAATGCAAAACTGACATACGACAGTAATGCTACGATAATAACTATCAGGCTGACGATTGTAAAAGATAATACCTTCTTAAATTTCTTCATGACGTTTATAGTATAGGTTCGAATAAAAATAAGAAAATATTTTCGATAAAATCAAGTGGGTCAATTCATTAACAGAAATGCCCGGAAAAAAGGATTTTCCCGGGCATTTCTGTTAATTTTCAGTTGGCAGACACTATCAATTCACCTTTTCAACGGAAGAAGCACCTGATTTATCATTGCTGACGTTTGAGGGGTTGCCGCGGTACCTTACTTCAGATGCACCGCTTGAATGTACGCTCAGGGAGTTTAATACATTAACCTCGCTATGGCCGGCGCCGGATGTTTGGATTTCACAGCTGCCTACAACAAAGTCAAAGGCATAAACGTGACCAACGCCGCTCAAATCAATATCATGCGAAGTGGCCTGTCCCTTTAAATTCAGTTCGGTAGCGCCGCTGCCGCTGGTAGTTACATTGGCCGCGGTTAGGTCCATAGTGATCTTGGTGGCGCCTGATAGTTTAAAATGCAGGTCGCCTGTATGGATTTTACCATCGGATTCTACTTCAACAGCGCCTGATGCTTTTACCTCGTCGAGGTTGCGTACACCAATATTGATGGTCAGCTGCCCGTTATTACATAAATTCTTTTTACTGTAAATACGCAGCCTGTCGCCCTCAACTTCTGTTTTTATATATTTCAGCAGGTTGTCATCTGCGGTAACTTTTACCGCCATTGAACTATCCTGTTTAAGGACAACCTTAAATCCGCCCGATATGCTGATCTTATTAAAATCGGATACTTTGCGGTCTTCGGATACCATATGGCCCGAACCATGCACACAATGGAAAACACAGGACGAAAGCCCGCCTAATGTAAGGCAAGCTGTTAATAAAACAATTGCTAAGTATATCTTTTTCATGATTTTATTTATTTATGAGACTACTAATTAAGTGATAAAGTTACATCAAATGTAGGTCATTTGTTGATTAAGTTGAAATTGGTGAATGGTTGATTGGGTTGAATAGGTTGATTGGGTTGAGCAAGTTTTCAACAACTCACTAATCAACTCAATCAACCACTCACTCATCTACAAATTAGCCAATTCGTCCAGTTCTGATTTTTGAACTTCCACCTTAGCCACGGTATTCGAAGTTTTTGATACATGCATTGCTTCGAAGCCGTTTTCAGAAACATTTTCAGCATGGCTGTATTTTAGTGAATATTCATCCGCACGGCCGCTCAAGCTAACTTTTGCCTGGTCGTTTACTATCACGTTGGCGCTAACAGCGTCAATACTTAATTTGGCAGATGCGTTATTGTGCAGGTCGACTTCAAATTCAATTTTTGAGATGTCGCCGAATGAGCTCACTACTGCATTGTCATAAGCGGAAATTGATTGAAGGTCGGCTGCAGTAACCCATACTACTAATTTTTCGGCTTTGTATGAGCTGATGCGTAACACACCGTTTTTGCTTTGAACCAATGCGCTTTCGGCATAGTATTTATTATAAACTTTTACCTGGTCGGCGCTCCCGTCGGAGATGTAAACCTGCACATTGCCATATACTTCAATTTTGTTGATGGCGCTGATGTCTGACAACACAGTTACAGTTTCTTTGCTGGTAGTGTCTGCGTAAGTTGTTGCTGCTATTCCGGTACTTAGTACAAGTGCTGTGAATAATGTTATGATTTGAGTTTTCATGATGTTTGATATTTGAGTGTCTTATTAATTTTTCTTTCTTTTTAAATACACCGATAAGACCCTCGCAGCATAGCGAACGTTACAGCAAAAGGGCCTGTATTAGGTACAGGAAGGGGTTTTGTCGGTAAAGCGGGGGGTGGTGTCGGTGAAAAGGTTTTTGGATTAGGGGTATATTCGCTGTGATGCTTTTTGTCTGAACTAAGATTCATAAGATTTGAGGATGACAGGATTAAGATTGAGCTGCAACAAAACTCAACCCATATCAAATTTTCATCATATAATCCTCAAATCTTATGAATCTTAGTTCAAACAGCATTTGTAGCATGGGAAGAGGTACTAAAATGATAACTGGAAATTGGTAGATAATCGCTTTTTATGAAGCGAATTGAGTGAGGGGCGCCAAGGTCCGTTATTCGTCAGACCGTATCCGGATCTCCCGCTGTACGCGGGCTAATTGTTCTCTCAGTGTAGTAATCTTAACAACAACAGCAATCTTTTCCTCCAGTCCTTCCTCAAAACAATGTTTGTTAAGCAGCAGTTTCCTGATGTTTAAATTGATTGCAGCAGCTTCGTTGTTTAATTCTTCGAGGGACTTCATTTCCTCTTAAAGGTCTGCAAATTCAGATTTTCTTGTAGTAGATAGTTTTCCACATGGTGAGCAAAACCCGCAGTTCATAGCTTTCAGGCGTTGATAACTCATGTCTTTACGCTGTATTATGCTGCATAAAAAAGCCCTCCAGCAATGCTGAAAGGCTTTTGTGACCTGAGAAAAAGATCCAATAACGATTATGCTGACCAACAGCTATACATAAGGCTGATCACGAAAAGAAGGAAAACGCGAGGCTAATTCTGCCAGTCGAATTTCAGGGTCTTATATTTTTCTGCTTCTTCTAAAGTAAGTGCTTCCAAAATATTGATGGTTTTACCATTCATACCGTAAATAACATAATTGCTTTTTTGAGCTGTTTCAAAAAACTGGATAGAATACTGATCCCTGAGTTTTGTGTTATTTTTAATGATCTCGGCAAACCGTAGTTTGAAATTTTCCTTTTGAGTTACTGTCGCTGTTGTTTTGGCAGCCATAATTATTTCTTTTTTACCTTGATGGCCGACAATCCTTTGGGACCTTGCTCTGTTTCAAAAGTCACCAGGTTGTTTTCCTTTAGCGGTTCAGTTAATGCGTTGATATGCACGAAAATGCTTTCCTGTGTTTGCAGATCTTTGATAAAGCCGTAGCCCTTTGCTTCATTAAAAAAGCTTACAGTGCCATTTCGAACGGTATCATGCGGGATGTCCTCCTGTCTTGCGACACTGACCTGGATATCCTCTAAATTGATCTTGATCTTTCTGGAAGGGTCGGGCGGAGTTGACGTGATATTCCCGTGCTCATCAATATAAGCCATCATATCCTCAAGGCTTTTGCCCTTTCCGCCATTCGCCTTGCGGTCTTCGGCCTTTTCCTTTTTCTCTTTAGCCTTTTTTAAGCGGGCTTTTTCTTTTTCCTTTTTACTAAAAGTTTCTGTTGATCTTGCCAATGCGTTTTAAGATATTTTTACTTTAACGGCGCTCGGGCCTTTTTTTCCTTCTTCTACTTCGTAAGTTACTTCATCGTTTTCGCGGATCTGATCGATCAGCCCTGTAACGTGTACGAATACTTCTTTACCGCCACTTGTCGGTGTAATAAAGCCGAAGCCTTTTGATTCATTAAAAAATTTTACTGTTCCTGTTGCCATGATTTTTTTTTGTGTGTTGGCGCAATATACGCTTAATTATTGGTGTATTTGTTTTTGCTAAAATATTGCCTATAAATGCAGTTTTATTTACAGGTACTATTTTGGATTTTAGTCAACGACTTTTGAAGCTTTTTTGCACCTTTTTTTTCTGCGGATGGGATTTACAGCCATATTGTAACTGAAATTCGGAATTCAAACATCGGACTGTGAAATCTGGTATTGAATTCGAATTAGTTTAGGTTATTATATTATAAACTACCAGCCAACTCAAGCGGCAGGAATAAACTGACGGAAATCCGGGCGTTCAGGTAATATCTAAATGTATACTTATGAATCGCCCAAATACTCCAAAAGAACTATTTATTATTTATTGTTAATTGTATTTATTATATGTAAATTTAATAAACCAATTACCCTAAAGGAAAAAAAATACGACAGATACCCCTCAGGCATTTATTCGCCTTCAGTGTTGTGTTTTTTACCTGCGCCTAATTAGTAAGCACTTGTTAATCAAAAGAGCAATTAACCAAATAAATTCCACGTCCATATAAAACTTATTATTATGAAAAGGATTATAATTTGTGCGGCTTTATTAAGCTGCGTGCTCCAGGGCTGTAAACACAAACAAAAATTTTCCCAGGCAGGAATATACAAACTGGCCAAACAAACGGTTAGCGGTGGGGGCAAGGATTCGACTTATGCAAGAACGCAAATTAAAATTTATACTGATCACAACTTCATGTACGCGGGCATGACGCCTGATTCATCCATCGGATTTGGTGCGGGCACATATACCCTTGATACCGGTAACAGAATTGTTGAACATCGAATTTATACCAGTTCAACGCTGGACACAGGCAGAACCTTTAACCTGAAGATTATGCCAACAGACAGCGGATATTTGCAGACCATCCCGTCTATGGCCACCATAAAGGGGGTGCGGTACGATCTGAATGAGCAATACACCAGGTTACCGCTGGGTGATAGCTCCGTATTGGATGGCTTGTGGAAACTGGATAAAAACTATTCGTTAAAAGGGAAAGATACCATCAGTCAGCAGGCAACAGAGTACAGGGTTTTTTGGAAAGGGGCGGTAATGTTTGTGACCCGTTACGCGGTTGATAAGGCGGGAACTAAATTCAATAGTGGTTATGGATACGGTAGCTTCAGTTTTAAGAACAATCAGCTGGTCGAAGATGTTACGATGTCAAATGATGCGCCGAACCTTAACCGTAAATGGACCTTTGGCCTTACAATGAAGGGAAATGATGAACTTACACAGGTGTACACAGATCCGAAGACCAAAATGCAGTTTATCGAGACTTATAAAAGAGTTAAATAGGGGAGTAGCCAGTAAATAAGTTTAAAACCCGGAGTTTTTATATCGGAATGAAATTATCCCGAAAGGGAAACCTATAAGCGTATGGGATAAGGTTTGCCATTGTTCTTCCCAAAATCTTGTTTTTTTATCAATTACCCGGCCTTTTGCTTCTTTTTTTAAAACTATATTTACGGGTCGGTTAATGATTTTGATATATAAAATGAAAAAGACTTTCCTGCTTGCCTTACTGATTATTACTACTATAATTTCCGCACAATCGCAAACCACCGCCGCTTATAAAGTTTATGCAATCAAATTTGCGGGTTCCGCCTATCCTTTTACGGTGGCTGACTGGGTTAAAGACGGTCCCAAAACAGATAGCGTGAAAATTAATTTTATGGTGTGGCTGATCAGGGGAAACGGCAGGAATATTTTGGTGGATGCGGGTTTTTTAAATGATATTGAAGACGCTAAAGAGTTTATGATTGTTAATTATATCCGGCCCGATAGCGCAATTTCGAAACTTGACCTGAAGCCGGGGGATATTACCGACATCATCCTCAGTCACCCGCATTGGGACCATATCGACGGCGTAGGTTTATTTCCCAATGCCCATATTTGGATCCAGAAGGAAGATTTTAATTATTTTGTGAGGACTGCCTGGCAAAAAGGTGAACATAACGGCGGTTACGCAAAAAGGGACGTGCGGATGATGGTAGATTTGAACCTGGCCGGAAAAGTAACTTTGGTTGATGGTGATGATCAGGAAATCATTCCGGGCATCAGGGTGTTCACAGGTTCAAGGCATACCTTTAATTCGCAATATGTACTGGTTAATACCGGCATTAATAAAGTAGTGCTCGCTTCCGATAATATCTGGATCTATTATAGCCTGGAACATTTACTGCCGGCGGCTGACGGCGGTACGCTTGATCCCGCCGGTTACGTTAAGGCCATGCAAAGGATGAAAACCATGGTTAGCGATGTTAAGTATATCATCCCCGGCCACGATGCACAGGTATTCTCCAAATTTCCGGCTGTAGCGGATGGTGTGGTGGAGATTAAATAAGGGGCTGGATTTTATGCCTTAATCACAATGAGCCCAACACGTGGCATTGCGGTGGGGAGGGGTGTTTGTCCATCCGATTTCCAGGCGGATATCATTAAGCTCTCATAAAAAATTAAACGGCAATTAAATGTTTAGAAATTATTTAAAGATCGCATGGCGCAATATTATTCGCCACAAAACTTACTCGGTAATAAACGTTGCCGGGTTAGCCGTAGGTTTTGCGGCATTCCTGCTTATTTTTCTTGTGGTTCGTTATGAACAAAGTTTTGATCAGTTTCATGTTCACAAAAACCAATTATTCCGTCTGATACGTGTCGACCTTAAACCGGGGCGTAAAAGCTACCGGATGGGTGTGCCCTTCCCGGTGGCCCCTGGTTTGCGGAGCAGCTTTCCGCAAATAGCCAACGTGGGAGCGATTGTTCCTGATGACTTTGTACAAGTGATTATAGGGGATAATGGGAATGGCGGTACAAAAAGATTTAGAGAAACACATGGGATATTCTTCGCTGAACCTCAATTTTTTGACATGTTCAGTTTCCCGCTGGTGGCAGGCGAATACCGCAACTCATTTAAAATTCCCAACAATGTTTTGTTAACGCAAAGCCTGGGCGATAAATACTTTGGCCATTGGCAAATAGCTACAGGAAAAATGCTAAGGATGGATGGCGTACCGATGAGGGTTTGTGGTATTTTAAAAGATATGCCTGCCAATACCGATTTTCCGATGAAAGCGGTATTGTCCTACGCTACACATCAAAGCTATGCCGACCTGAAAAGGTTTATGAACGACTTTGGCTATATTGAAGAAGACAATTACTGCTTTGTGCATTTGAATGAAAGCGATTCGCCTGAACAGTTTGAACGTCAGCTTAAGCAATACTCTGATCGGTACATCAAACCTTTCGATAAGAGTTATTTTCTTTCGATCCAGCCCTTGAATGAAATGCATTTTGATGCCCGTTACGGGACGTTCGATGGCCGGGTTTTCAGCGAAAACCTGATCCTGGTGCTCGGCACCATCGGTATTTTCCTTTTGGTGGTTGCCTGTATAAATTTTATAAATCTGAGCACCGCACAAGCCGTAAACCGCGCCAGGGAAGTTGGCGTGCGTAAAGTATTGGGCAGTAACCGCCGCCAGCTGGTCCTTCAATTCCTGGGTGAAGCAGCCGTCATCAGCTGTTTTGCATTGTTCATCGCGGTGGCTGTAGTGCTGCTTGTTATACCTGCTGTCAACAACCTGCTGGATATAAGCCTTACGGCCTCCGCCTTGTGCACCGGTAATATGATTTTCTTCCTCGTGTCCGCGTTGGCTGCGGTAATACTTTTAGCCGGGTTTTACCCCGCTTTCCTGCTCTCCAGCTTTAACCCTGCGCAGGTATTAAAAAGTACATTGTCCGCGCAGCAGGGGGGTATTTCGCTGCGGCGTGGCCTGGTTGTTTTCCAGTTTTTTACTGCACAGGCGCTCATCATCGTTACCATGGTAATGGTGTCACAAATGAGCTACGTTAATACGGCTGATATGGGTTTTAACAAGGAAGCCATTTTAACCGCCGAGCTTCCGCAGGACAGCGTCGGTTTTGCCAAAAGGACTGTCTTACGCGATGAATTGCTGAAAATACCCGGGATCGAAAAAGTGAGTTTCGGTACAGGGGCGCCTATCGGAGGCCGCTGGTTCATCGACTTGCGAACACCTGACAATGCAGGTAAGACGCCAAATATGATCATTGCGTATAAAATGAGCGACACCGGCTTTTTTAACCTGTTTCATTTGCAATTTATAGCGGGCCGCCCCTATAACGACTCGGATACCACCCGCGAATTTGTGGTGACCGAAAATGTCACCCGTAACTTAGGTTATCGCGACCCTCAGCTCGCCATTGGGAAGAGGATCATCGTGAATGGCTATAACCGGCCGATCGTGGGCGTAGTGAAAGACTTTCATACTGCCTCGTTGCGCTTCAGCACGATGCCAGTGGTAATGACGACCGATAAACGGGCCTATGGCATGGTCAGCGTTAAGCTTAATTTATCGCAGGCAAAGCCTGCGATAGCCGCCATGGAAAAGTTATGGGGCAAATATTATCCCGATTTCGCGTTCACAAACAGTTTCCTTGACCAAGACATCGCCGCTTATTACCGGCAAGAGACCCAACTATCGCAGCTTTATAAGGTATTTGCGGCTGTTGCCATATTTATATCCTGTTTGGGTTTGTATGGCCTGGTAACCTTTATGGCGGTGCAGCGGAAAAAGGAGATCGGCGTACGCAAAGTACTCGGCGCGCCCGTCAGCGCCATACTGATCCTGTTATCGCGGGAGTTTACCTTGCTGATTGGTATCGCGTTTCTGATCGCCGCACCCATCGCCTGGTATTTTATGCATAGCTGGCTGCAGCAATATGCTTACCACATCACCTTAGGCCCGAAACTTTTCGCCATAACCATAATAGGGTCCATTATGATCGCATGGGCAACGGTGGGTTATACGGCCATCAAAGCCGCGTTAGCCAACCCGGTGAACAGCCTTCGCTCAGAATGAGCTATGGCTGTCGAAGAAAGTTTGAGGAATGAATAGGCAGTTGGCAGTAGCTTTGGCAGTTTAATAAAGTTTCAGGTTGTTTATTTGGGCATTCCGCCAGTTCAAGCGTCCCTCCCCGCCGGTTCAAGTGTCCCACTTGAACCAAAACCCGTGTCAGCGTCCCGCTGACATTACCAAATTATTTTCAGCGGACTTTCAGGGTTCGCGCTGCTATACCAATACTCATGCGCCGAGCCAACAAACCCAGCCCTTACCGGGTTTTCGTGCGTGTAATCGATTTTTTGTTCGATAACGGCGGGCGTGTAAAGCACAACAGGGTAATTGCCATTCTGCCAAAGTTGATGTTTTTCGTTTAGTGGATTATATTTACCCGCCCGGTCAAAAGCTTTCAGCATCCAGTCACGCCGGCTTTCCTGCGTGTTGTTGGCTATCATCTTGTAAAGTTCTTTTGAAGTGAAGCTTTTAAAGCGCCCCAAAACATCGCCTAATGATCCGTCGGTAACGTTGGCTACCATATGGATGTGATTAGTCATGATGACGTAGGCATAAATATTTAAGTTTGCATTTTGCTGGCACCAGGCCAGGTTTTCGATGATGAAATCGTTGTAATAGCGGCGGGTAAATACATCTATCCAATCTACTACGGTTAAGGTAACGAAATAAAGTTCGTCGGTTGAGGCGTTGCGTTGCATGGAAATAAATATGCAGAATATTTTTTACTATCGCAATGAGGTATTGTAAGCGGGACGCTTACATTTGTTTGGGTTCAAGCGGGACGCTTGAACCGGCGGGGATAATTGCATAGCGTTTTTCAGGCTTCGTAAAGAGGTTAATGTAAGCGATATGCTTACACATTCAGGTTAAAGCAGGATGTTTGACCCTCCGCCGGTTCAAGCGTCCCGCTTGAACCCAAACCCATGTCAGCGTCTCGCTGACGTATCCCATTGATTGCATGGCGTTTTTCCGACTGCGCAAAAAGGTTAATGTAAGCGATATGCTTACACATTCAGGTTAAAGTAGGATGTTGAAACGGCGTAAGATAAAATTTGAAAGGCTTTGCGGTTATGCTGTGAATTGTTAAATTGCAACACGCTTTATCTAGCAAATTTTCAGTAATGAGACCTATTTTGCTTATCTTAATTTTATTATTCTGCTCGTTTATTCTTAGGGCACAAGACACTACTGGCGTTGGGGAACTAATAGGACAGCGTAAAGCGCTGATCAACGAACTCAACCGATACCATTATATAGATTCTATAAGCAAGGTAATAAAGCCAGGCGTTTTGGACGAACAAGCGTTTGTTATGGCTAAATCAATTGACGGGGACGTTGATAATAACTTGGATTCAATTGCAATGCTTGCGTTTCGAAACAAATATAACGAATCCGCTTTTTTGTACTACTTGTGGAACTTAAGGTTTAGGTATAGTGTTTCGTCAGACGCAAATCTTAAGGATGATAAAACCGCCGGAGCCTTGTTGGCTTCATTTGAATATGAATTTGGTGAGATGCTAAACCCTTTTTTGCACGCAAATATTGATAATTATGTTTCGATATTGAGAAGTAGCGTCGCATGGTTCGTTAAAAATGATTCGCACACCTACCCCCGCTCCAAAAATCCGCAAGCTTACGAACAACAAATAGGAAGTTTTAACAAGATGATTGCGGAACTCGAGAAAAGTAGGGACAAATACGTTAAGGATTGGGCTGAGGAAGAAAGACAACAAAAGGAGCTTACCGATCATGAATTAAAGAAAATTGACACGCAACTAAAAAATAGAGGCATTTCCGAACGCTGACCCTCCGCCGGTTCAAGTGTCCCAATTGAATTCAAACCTCTTTCAGCGTCCCACTGACGTATCCTATTGACCGCATAGCGTTTTTCCGGCTGCTTAAAGTGGTTAATGTAAGTGATACGCTTAAATATTCGGGTTAAAGCAGGATGCTTCAACCGTCATAACAAAGTCTGCAAGCAATCTCGTTCGAAGTCACAGACATCGAATAGCGGACTTCGAAATTTTGAACCCAGCCTCTCGTTTTATAACTCTTTTACAATTTCCAACGACTTGTCGACATGGTCGGTAGGTGAAATGTGATCGGTGTTTGACGAAAAGACGGCCACAATTTTACCGTCTTTACCGATGACGAAAGTGGTTCGCGGGATAAAACCGTGTGTAAGGTCCTGGCCGAGCGCGTCTTTAATGCCAAGCTTTCCGGGTGACATGGTAAGGCCGTAGCTTGCCGCAATTTTGCCGTCAGCGTCGGAAGCGACGGGGAATTTGCCTGCACAGTAATTCGGATCGGACGAAAATTTATTAAGGCGTTGAATATCGTCTGCAGATACACCGATAATGGTAGCTCCCGCCGCAGTAAATTTATCCTTCAGTTCGGCGAAGGCGTGCGCTTCCGCATCACAGCCGCCGGTATAGGCAGAAGGATAGAAATAGACCACAACGGGTCCTTTGGCAAGGGCAGCTTTTAGTGAAAAATCAAATGCACTGCCGGCCAGGCTGGCCTGGGCGGTAAATACAGGCGCTTTATCTCCTTTTGACAACGTCGCCGGTTGAGCAAAGCCAGTCCGGGTTACGAGGAGTGAAAAGCTGAAAATTAAAAAAGATAGGCAATAATATTTCTTGAACATGGCGGATTGTTTTTACTTATTAATGAAAGGCGTTTTCATCAAATTTACAATAGTATGCGGAGAATTAAGTCATATGTCATTAAAATTTTACGGTGGCTATCCGGTTGGTTCAAGTGTCCCAATTAACCCGCCGGTTCAAGTGTCTCACTTGAACCAAAACCACTGTCAGCGTCCCGCTGACGTATCCAATGATTGCATGGCGTTTTTCCGAACTCGTAAAGTGGCTAATGTAAGCGGGACGCTTACACTTATATGGGTTCAAGCAAGATGCTTGAACCGGCGGAGTACATGGTATTTTTCGAACTCGCAAAGTGGCTAATGTAAGCGGGGCGCTTACACTTATTGGACCAATTTTCTCTGATTACCCCCGATCAAGAAATTGTGCCACCAAAGCTTCCCATTCCTTCTCCAAAGAAGTCGCGGGCCGGGTTCGCCCGGCTTTGCGATACCAGTAGTCGGCATTCCAAATATCGCCTTCTTTACGGTGCAGGTAGGCATGTACCCACGCCGACGCCTGATCTGTTAGCTGATCTACCTGGGCATGTGCCTGTTGCCAGTCGCCTTTGCCATCGTACCAAAGGCTTCTTAACTGTACAGAAAGTCCGGTAACGGGCTCTTCTAAATTCAGCGATTCTTTAAATTCTGCTAAAGTTTCCATTGCGTACAAGGATAAATGATTAAATTCCTGGTAGCCACTGGTGACGTGTTAATCATATATTGAAGGTTTGTCTCAAGTCGAAAGTCTCATGCGCTAAGTCAAAAAAAGAGCAAAATCCGACTTCGGACTTACGACTAAAGACTGTTGACCTGACATTAGGCTTTTTTAACGAATTCAGACTTCAGCGCCATAGCACCAAATCCCTCGATCTTACAATCAATATTGTGATCGCTATCTACCAAACGGATATTTTTGACCTTAGTGCCGGCTTTAATGGTTTGCGAGGTGCCTTTTACCGGGAGGTTTTTGATCGTTACGACCGTATCTCCATCCTGCAGCGTATTACCATTGCTGTCTTTCACCGAAAAAACTACATCACCTGCCTGCTCTTCCACAGCGTTCCACTCATGCCCGCATTCCGGACAAACCAGTAAGTTTTCCAATTCATAAGTATAAGGGGATCGGCAGATCGGACAGGGTGCAAGTTCAGTCATGGCTATTCAATTTATTGAAAGCGCAAAGGTAACAATTATTCAGCAGGGCTTTTAAGAATAAACGTCTAAACATTTATTAACCACTCCGCCGGTGCAAATGTGCCAATGAACCGGCGTAACCAATAAAATTTTTCGCAATAAATGAGCAAATGTACTGACAATCAGTGGTGTAGCAGAGCATAGCGTGTTGTAGCACGGGTAGCGTTACACTACACCCGCTAAACCTTTCCAAAACCGAACATTAATCGTGCGGTTTTGTTACACCATTTATTTCTATTGTGCGTTAACAGTTTATCCGATAGTATTTTATAAGTTTGGAACAGCAGTTGCGGGGAAAATTTACTTGAATACATATACTTTCCATATGTTTAAAAACTATTTCAAAATAGCACGGCGCAATTTGATGCGCAATAAAAGCTATGCCGCTATTAACATCACCGGCCTGGCTGTTGGTATTGCCGTTTGTATGATGATCTTTATCATTATACAATATCAAACAAGCTTCGATAGTTTTCACACAAAGAAGGATCGCATCTATCGTGTGCTGACTGAATATCATCATGCCGAAACAGGAAGTGTTTCTTATGGGAAAGATCTCTCTTTTCCAATGCCCTTAGGATTGAAAACGGCTTTCCCTCAAATAGAACAGGTAGCTCCGATTTTTGCAAGCCACGATGACCAGGTGTTGTTACCTGGTGATAATGGAACTACTGCAAATGAATTTAAAGAACAGCGGGGCGTATTTTTTGCTGGGCCTTCATTTTTTAAAATATTTGATTTCCCTTTGCTCGCAGGTTCGTATGCATCATTAAAAGACCCGAACAATGTATTGCTTACAAGAGAGATCGCTGAAAAATATTTCGGCGACTGGAAAACAGCGATAGGCAAAACCATTAAACTGCGGGCAGGCGGCTACATATTCGAGCACGGCACGGACGTGTTGAAAGTTTCGGGTGTCCTGGCCACCATTCCGGCAAATACAGACTTTCAGCTAAAGCTTGTTGTGGCCTTTGGAACAGGTTTTACCGGAAATTACCTGGAAAAATCTACCGATTGGGATTTAACGACGGCTGATTTCGGTTGCTATATTTTGTTGCCGCCCAATACTTCGGTTGCCAATTTTAATCAACAATTACGGGCCTACTCACGAAAGGTAGAATCTCCCGCCAATAAAGATAGTCATATTATACAACCAATGAGCGCAGTGCATTATGACGCGGAAGCGGGTAATTACAGCAACAAAACAATCAGTCATCAATTGCTCAATGTATTGTGGCTGATCGCTGCATTCATCCTGTTAATTGCCTGCGTAAACTTTATCAACCTCTCTACTGCGCAAGCTGTTAGTCGGGCAAAAGAGGTTGGCGTACGGAAAGTTTTGGGGAGCAGTAAATCTCAATTGCAGATCCAATTCGTTATTGAAACATTTTTGATAGTTATAAGCGCTGTAATACTTGCGGGCTTTATTACAATGCTTGCATTGCCTTATGCAAATCAACTTTTAGAACTTTCGCTTTCATTCAATATACTGGGCGATCCCTCAATTGTTTTATTTCTTTTAACAGTAACAATTGTTGTAACCGCGCTCGCTGGTTTTTATCCTGCCATTGTTTTATCACGGTTTAATCCGGTTAACGCCTTAAAGAATAAGCTCACATCAAATACAGCAAATGGAATTTCATTAAGAAGAGGGTTGGTAGTGTTCCAATTCATCATTGCACAGGCACTCATCATCGGGACGCTCATCATTGTAAAGCAAATGGATTATTTTATGGATCAACCCCTGGGCTTTGATAAAGATGCAATTGTAAACGTTCCGTTCCGTGTAGATAGCGTTCGCATCGCCAGGCTGGATTATTTAAAGAACCAATTATTATCTGTAAACGGTGTGCAGGCAGTAAGCGTCAGTTCCAATACTCCGGTTGAAGATGGGAATGATTTGTGGAGCACACTTAAGTTTAACCACGCGACAAAAGAAACAGATTTTAAAGCCATTACGAAATTTGCTGACGAGGGCTACGTGCCGGCTTATAAATTACAATTGGTAGCCGGAAGAAATTTGCAGCCTTCCAAAATGACAAGTGAATTTTTAGTGAATGAATCACTCGTGAAAAGTTTAGGTATAAAAAAACCCGAAGATATATTGAACAAAGAAATAAGTATATGGGGTGGTCAAATAAAATGCAATGTTGTTGGTGTAGTGAAAGATTTTAATGACCGATCTTTTCGCCATGATTTGGCGCCGGTGATTATTTCAACAGACGTTGCCATGTACAACCAGGTTGGGATAAAACTGGCAACGACAAACATGCATGCTACTATTCAATCTGTTAAAAAAGTATTTGACCAAACACTTCCCGATTTTGTTTTTGAGTACAAATTTTTGGATGAAAAAATTGCAGGTTTTTACAAGCAGGAAAGTCAGTTAGCGGCTTTGTATAAAATTTTTGCCGCGATTGCAATATTTCTTAGCTGTCTTGGTTTGTATGGTTTAGCCTCATTTATGGCAGTGCAGCGGATAAAAGAAGTTGGCATTCGTAAAGTACTTGGTGCCACTGCCGGCAATATCGTTTATTTGTTTTCAAAAGAATTTATCATACTCATTGCAATTGCCTTTGCAATTGCTGCACCCATTGCATGGTATTACATGCACCAGTGGTTGCAAGCTTATGTTTATCGCATCAACATTAGTTGGTGGTTATTTGCTGTGGGCGGACTTGCCGCTATAATCATTGCACTTGTAACCATAAGTTTCCAGGCCATTAAAGCAGCGATGGCAAACCCGGTAAAGAGCCTTCGCTCAGAATGAGCTAATGCTTGCGCCGAAGCTTTAGCGTAGGAGGATGGCTCTCGACGAGAGTCTGCGGAGTGAGTAAAGATTGTCATTGGTCACTGGTCATTAGTAGAAAACGGCTATTTGAATGAGTAAATCAGTGACCAGTACCGAATGCTCAATTATATTTAAAAACGAACAGGCAGAACTACCAGGTCATGATGTTTTTTACTGCGACGGATAGTCCTGAAATATTCTGATGGTTTTGATATACCTGGCTTCATAGTAAGGGGTATGAAAGTCGGTTTCTACAACACCTTTGTGTTTCCCGGACGTGGCGTGTATGAAACGGAGCGGTTCGCATGGCGTGGAGGAGATGATACCCATGTGGCCAACTACGCGGTTGGTGCTGTCAGTGCCGGTAAACAGGATAAGGTCACCGCATTTAGCTTGTTGCAATGGGATCGAGGTTTGAACGGCTGTAAAATCCACAGATTTACGGGGTACTATGATGCCAAAATGATTAAACACATTGGTGACAAAGCCCGAACAATCGAAACCTTCCCGGGGATTGATAGAGCCGTATTTGTAGGGTGTGCCGACAAGCGAACAGGATAGTTTACGAATTCATCCCGACTTTTTTTCCCGGTTTCTATATGGGTGATATGCTCTGCCTGGTAGGGTGTCAATGGTTTTTTATGCTGGCAGGCAATGCATAACAGCAAGATGAGCAGAATATATTTATAACGGATCTTCATGGCACACGTAGGCTACAAACAGGAGGCTGAAACTGTTTTGATATTTGCTGGTTTACGGTGGTTTAAAACACGGTCGCCGGGAGCCGGCGTTTACTATTTCGCGTGTTCGCCTTTGTTGGTGTTGTCACCAACAAACTGTTGTGCCCGAGTTCATTAGGGATTTAACCTGATTTACGGGATCGGTTATATTTATAGAACTAATCTAAAGGTTTCTTCTAAATACTTGAGACGCGGGTCTCGTTGGTGACAACACCAACAAGGGCGGAAACTAATCTGAAAGCTTTCCCGTGGACCAGAAGGGATTTGTAGTAAATCAAAATGACTTGACTTGCAATATCTTATCCTTGTTTTAACTCTGAACAAATTTGGAGGAGCCGGTAATTACTACTTATATCACATTTTTTAACCTGTGTTATAATAGTTTATTTATAGTAACCAACGGGATAGCAAGCAATGATGAACAAAGTAGATAAACTTGTCGCATTTTTCATTTTGTCATATAGTATGGTGGGCTTTTCTGGCTGCTTATTTAACGGGGATGCGCATCTGAAAAAAACCGATAGCATTCAGATGGTTGCGGTTGGTAGCGAGTATGGCCTTTTATTAAACAAAGGCAGCTTATGGGGCGGGAGGGTAGGGCGATGGCACAACCACATACAGAAATGCACCTGTTCAAATTTATTGAATATAAACTTTTGAAAACCCATTATGAGTAAGAGAAAATTAGTGGTACCATACTTAATTGTTATCGCGCTTGTCGCTTTAATAGTCGTCAGTGCAAAATGTAAGCAATTCGCGGGTACTAAAATAAACGCGCCTGTGGATAAAGCAACAGTTGCCGATACGGTTATCCAAATGACTAACCAGCAGTATTGGGATAAATTATCGGCGATTAATGATACCCTGTTTAGCTTTTATCAAACGCTGGGAAGACGGCTGGCAACAGCCTTCAAGGCAAAGCCGGTGATATGGGGGAATATGAAAGAGTATCGCGAGTTTGTGCAACGCTATTGCCGGACAACTATGGTTTATTTAAGCAAACTACCCGGTGTTGGCGATTCAGAGGATTTTGCACAATCGCTAAACAATGTCGTCCAGGCATACAATCATCTGTGTGATATATTTAAACAGTTCGAGAGCACTGACGAAAATACCAGCTATGAGGTGATGGGTTCGATATTTAATAATCGTTCAGGCGGCGAAAAAGCGCTGTTTAATGTAGTTACCGGTTTCGCCGAACAAAAAGAGGCCTATCAAACCAAATACAACCTACAATAAGGGAACAAAAAGGCATTTTGCGCCAGGAGCGCCGTTTTTTAATTTTTTTTCAAAAACAAGGAAATATGAAAAACATGAGATCATTAATTACCTGTATCATTTTAATATACGTTGTGAGTTGCGCAAGGGCTCAGCCATCGGTCGGCAGTGGACGTTCGGTACAAAATCAAAGTGACGCGTTTACCGGCCGGTTGGTTACAATGACCAACCAGGAATATTATAACAAGCTATCTGGTATTTGCGATACGCTTTACATCATCCGCAAAGCTTTGGTTAATAAGATATTGAGCGTAACGCCCGACAAAAACTGGGCAGCTTTATCCGCCGAACGACAGAATCTGCATGGTTACTGCCTGCGGCAACTGGCTTATCTTGGCAAATTGCCAGATGTTGGCAAGTCGGCTGATTTTAACTATTCACTGTACATATTGATGGAATCCCATAGAGACCTGGAGAATATTTTAAAGGATTTTGACGGATTTACCGGCGATACGCCCGATGATACCGTGAAGGCTACATTTGGTAAGCTGACTGAGGCCCTAAAATTAATAGTTAGCGAGCACGAAGCGTATTTCGTTGAAAAAAACAATTATAAAAAAGCATACGGGTTGTAATAAACCCGCGCATCACTAACCGTAGTTTTTATGAAACCAAACCATTTGCTGAAAGCGTTATTAGTTAGCCTGGTATTAACAGTACTGGCACTGGGTGCCCTTGGCCAGCAGCAAACCGAAAAAAAAGCGCCTTCGGATGAGAAAACAGCCGCTGCCACGAAACCATCGGCAGCGCAATGCCAGGAGTATCTGAATACATTGCACGGCATTTGCGATTCGCTGGCGTATTACCAGGATACATTGTTTAGCAAAATCAACTCGATAGCAAAGTTGAAAAAAATACCGGACTTAACGGCGGAACGCAGAAACCTTTATCTTTTCTGCTTTAGAAAACTAAGGTTCGTTTACAATTATCCGGAAGTAGGCGGCATGCCCGACCTGTGGATATCTCTTGCCGCGCTTTTGGAAGATTATAAAAATGTAGATTATGATTTCTATGACCTGGACCACCTATTAGGCAAAGAGCCAGGAGAAGCCCTTGTTTCCTGTCTGGACAAAATTGAAAAAACATTAAAGAATGAACCAATGGAGTATGTTTACTTTGTTGGTTATGAGGTAACGTACGCGGAATATTACCATTTGACTGTGCCACCGGCAAAATTTAAATTTTAAAAATAAAAGCATTGCGACAATAAAAACTGGAGATTATGACTACCAAGCAGATATGTTTTCAAATACTGGTTATCGTACTAATTATTTTTGGTCCGGCTGCAAATGCTGCCACAGTGCCGCATTGCAGTGCAAAACCCCCATTCGCTCAAAAAAAAATGTCAGTAGCTGCCGACACATTGACACCCCAGGAGTATTATGACAGCATGAGCAGGATTTGCGACTACATGTACGCGATAAAACGCGCGCTGTCGAACAAACTGGCATCATACAAAACAACTGATAAGTGGGCCGACATTGTGCTGCTGCGGCTTGAGCTCAATGGTTATTGTGAAGAAATGATGGCTGGAATTTTTAAAAAGCATGGAGTTGGTGAATACGGAAGGTTTGAAAATTCGGTTTTAAGGCTGATGATGGATTTTCTATCGATCGAGCAGCAGCCCATTTCGCTGGATGGCGTGGATGACGGGATTAGCGAAATTAGAATTCAAGCGTTTAAAGATGCTATGCAGCAAAATTTGGAGGACGAACAGATCGACTATAAAAAGTATTTAGTGCAAAGGTTTATTTACGGGTTACAGTATAAGTTAAAAAAATAAGAGAATGCAGCATAACTTAATTGAAATACAATAAAATGACGATTAAAAACCTTAAAGTGAAATTCCTGCTTGCGGCAGGCTTATGTATGGTCTGCATTTCGACAACGGTTACCGCACAGTCAATTGTTCACCAAAAAAGTACAGATACAGCGGAAAGGCCGGCGGTTGAAGGAAGACAACCAACTGCAAATTACCAGGTCTACTATGATAAGATGTTTGCAATAGCCGATACGATTTTAATGCTCAGAAATGAACTAATGCCTAAACTGCAAGAGGCGGTAAAAACCCATCACCTGGCAGCGTTTGCACCAACAGAACGGATTCTTTTCAATGGGCTCTGTGAACGAAAAATTGCATACTTACTATTCCTGCCAAAAATAGGTGACTCGGCAGCGCTTAACAAAGCATTAATAGCGTTTTTAGAAAATGATATGTTAATGGAACCTGAATTTAAACATTTAAGTGACATGTATGACCTGCCAGCAGGAACCGATTCGGCCCTGGCACCGGTACTAAAAAAAATAGATAATCGGATACAAAACGAAATGTTATTATATCAGGCATTTAAAACTTACGCCGATAATTACGCCGCTGCTTACGGTTTAAAAGCAAGGCAATAGCCCGATGGCTTCCCTGTTTTGTTTTCCAGGTAGCACTCATCTGTGATATGGTTGAAATAAGCATTGACCTGCCTCTTCGCCTTAGTTGGTGTTGTCACCAATAAACTGTAGTGCCCGGGTTTATTAGGAATTTAACCTAATTTACTGGATCGGTTATATTTATAAAACTTATCTAAAGATTTCATCTAAATTCTTGAGACGCGGGTCTTGTTGGTGACAACGCCAACAAGGGCGGAGGTTAACTTACTTAGTTTAAGTCACTGAAAAAAGCCTTCCAACTTACGCTGAAAGGCTTTTTTAGTGGTGACCTGGGAGAGGATCGAACTCTCGACCCACTGATTAAGAGTCAGTTGCTCTACCGGCTGAGCTACCAAGTCATTTATTTTTTTTCCGGGCTGCAAATAAACGCTTTTTTTTCAAAAAAAAAGAGATTAAAGACTGGAGATTTGAGATTAGTTGGAAAAAGAGATTGTAGACTGGAGATTACGGATTAGGAAGGCAAACATGGAGTTCATCCCTTTTCTAATCTCTAATCTCCAAGCTCTAATCACTACACCGCAGCGTACATCTCATCCCTTAGCTTCTGTACAGCTTCGCTGTTGATATACTCATCGTAGGTCATCAGCTTATCTATCGTGCCGCCCGGGGTGATCTCAATGATCCTGTTGGCAACAGTTTCAACGAGCTCATGGTCACGTGAGGTAAATAGTATGGTGCCCCTGAAATCTTTCATGCCGTTGTTGAGCGCGGTGATCGATTCCAGGTCGAGGTGGTTGGTAGGCTCATCAAACATCAGCAGGTTAGCCGATTGCAACATCATACGACTGAACATACAGCGCATTTTTTCGCCTCCGGAGAGCACATTGCTTTTCTTCAAAACCTCTTCGCCCGAAAATAGCATCCTGCCTAAAAACCCACGGATAAACTGGTCATCCTTGTCGCCGGTTGAATATTCCCGCAGCCAGTCAATCAGGTTATCATCTTTTCCTTTAAAGTATTCGGCGTTATCAATAGGGATATCGGCGGGATTTATAGTTACACCCCATTTAAATTCACCTTTATAGTCCGTATCCCTGCCGGTTAAAATGTTATAAAAAGCGGTAGTGGCCAAACTGTTTTGCGATAGCACAGCAATTTTATCGCCTTTATTCACCATCAGGCGCACGTTTGCAAATAAAAGCTCGCCATTGAGTGTCTTTTTAAGATTTTCAATTTGCAGCACCTGGTCGCCGGCCTCGCGACCCTGGTTATTGAATATAATACCGGGATATTTGCGGTTTGACGGTTGAATTTCGTCGATATTAATTTTATCCAATGCCTTTTTACGACTGGTTGCCTGTTTTGATTTGGAAGCGTTGGCACTGAAACGGCGGATAAACTCCTGAAGTTCTTTAACCCGGTCTTCTGTCTTTTTATTCTGATCCGAGCGCTGTTTTAAAGCCAGCTGGCTCGATTCGTACCAAAAAGTATAGTTACCGGTATAAATGGTCATTTTGGCAAAATCTATATCCACCACGTGGGTACAAACTGTATCTAAGAAGTGCCTGTCGTGCGATACAACCAGTACAATGGCCTCGTAAGAGGCTAAAAAGTCTTCAAGCCAGCCAACAGTATGAATGTCGAGGTCGTTTGTAGGCTCATCAAGTAAAAGGATATCGGGCTTGCCAAAAAGCGCCTGTGCCAATAAAACACGTACCTTTTGAGTGTTATCCAGGTCTTTTACCAATTGATAATGAAATTCTTCTTTTATACCGAGGTTGCTCAGCATGGTAGCTGCATTGCTTTCGGCATTCCAGCCGTCCATTTCTGCAAAAAGGTTTTCCAGTTCGCCGGCACGGTGTCCGTCGGCATCGGTAAAATCCTCTTTCATGTAAATGGCGTCTTTCTCCTTCATTATGGCATACATTTCTTTATGCCCCATCATTACCGTTTCTATTACAGTAAAATCATCAAACGCATAGTGGTTTTGGCTCAATACCGCCATCCGCTCGCCGGGTGTAAAACTGTATGATCCGCCTGAAGGATCGATCTCGCCCGAGAGTATTTTTAAGAAAGTTGACTTACCCGCACCATTGGCGCCGATAATGCCGTAACAGTTGCCCTGAATAAATTTCAGGTTAACATCTTCAAATAATGTGCGCTTACCGTAACGTAAAGATAAATTGGATACTGTGATCATTCTGCCCCTCTGATTTGCCGCAAAAGTAAGTTAAATACTTTTATTTATTAACACAGTAAATGTTAATAATGTTATTTAAACGACTATTTTGTTGTAAAAATTGATAAAATATATGCCTAACGCTATAAAAATGATGTTTTTCAAGTGGATTTTAACCACATTTAATAACGAATTAAACTGTTGAAAAGTAATTAAAAGTTAACATCAATAAACTTTTAAATAACATTTTTCGTATATATATTGTAGATGTTTTTAAACCTCTAATTAACTAATTGTTATGGCAATAATAATTGTATAGTTGTTTATCGTAACCGTGTTAACAGTTATATTACATTTGCGACTTGAGAATGAAGTTTAAGTCCTGAAATTGCGCTGACTGTTAAACCATTGTAGGAATAAAGTATTCTTACCACCATTTTCCGCTCCGCATTTATCCTCTCCAAAACAGAGGCCGTGAAAACCATCCCCTTAAAATTTCCGATCATCAACTGTAACTACTAACTGCCAACTGCCTACTGCCCCCATTCAGATGGATTCTGACGCCAGGTTCTTAATAGTTCAACATCATTAGCCAAAATGTACTGATTTTCGCTTGCATATTTTATTAATGCGTTGTAATTGGATAAGGTTACAAACGGACAATTTGCCTGTTTAAAGTTATCGGCAGCCAAATCAAAGCCATAACTGAATATTGCAGCGAGTCCTGCTACATCGTACCCTGCTTCGCGCAAAGCTTCAACGGCTTGTAAACTGCTTTTCCCGGTAGATATAAGGTCCTCTATCACCACAACCCTTTTGCCCGTAAGTACATCGCCCTCAATTAAATTACCCCTGCCATGATCTTTGGGGCTGGAGCGTACATAAATAAACGGAAGCCCTAACTCCTGGGCAACCAAAACGCCCTGCGGTATGCCTGCTGTGGCAACACCGGCAATACAGCCTACGGCCCCAAATACTTCCTGAACAAGCTGCGTTAATTGCTGCCTGATATAGGTACGTATGGTAGGATGTGAAAGTGTAATACGATTATCACAATAAATTGGCGACTTCCACCCCGAAGCCCACGTAAAAGGATTGTTAGGTTGTAATTTTATTGCTTTAATTTGCAGCAGAAATTCAGCAACCTGCTGTTCTATCTCAGATTTATCAAACATGGCCCAAAAATACAGAATTTATATTAACGAAAAGGTTATCCTTTTAACAGAAAAAGCGCCTAAACATAAAGAGCGTTATGAACGGATTGATGCAGAGTTATTTGATCTGAAAATTATTTACTCATGGGCCATAGCACGTCAGATTAAACAATTCTATGTGTTGTGCCGCGATGCAAAGACTTTTTTGAAGCAGGTGGCCAAAAGTGTAACGCTTATTGAAGCTGCCGGCGGCCTGGTAAAGAATGAAAATGATGAATATTTATTCATTTTCCGCAACAACAAATGGGACCTTCCCAAGGGTAAAATCGAAAAACATGAAAAGGTTAAAGTAGCAGCGGTGCGCGAAGTAGAAGAGGAGTGTGGTATAAAAGTAAGCACCCTCGACGAAAAAATATGTAAAACTTACCACGTGTACACGATGAAAGGTGAAGTTGTTTTAAAGAAAACCCATTGGTTTAAGATGACCTGCAAAGGGCAGAATAAATTAAAACCTCAGAAAGAAGAGGGAATCACCGATGCACGTTGGTTTAAGGAAGGTCACATTGAGCCAATAATAGAAAATACCTTTCCATCAATTATGGATGTTTTGGTTAAAGAGGATCTGGTTAAAGATAAGCCAATGCCTCTTTAGGGATAAACTGGCTTACATCACCTTTATAACGCATAATTTCGCGCACAATGCTTGAGCTGATAGAAGAATAGCCCGGTTTGCTGACAATGAAGATGCTTTCAATTTCAGGGTCGAGCGAATGATTCATTTGGGCGATCGCTTTTTCATACTCAAAATCCGATACCGTACGGATGCCGCGGATCATATAAGCGGCTCCGATACTTTTACAGAAATCAACCGTTAAACCTTCGTAAGCTATAATGTGGATCCGTGGGTCCGCTTGAAAAACAGCCCTTAGCATTTGTTCCCGTATCTCAACGCTCAGCAATCCCGCTTTTGTGCTGTTAACCCCGATACCTATATACACCTTATCAAACAGGCTCACTGATCGTTTTACAATGTCAACATGTGCCTTGGTGACCGGATCAAATGATCCCGGGAAAAGTGCGATTTTCATGAGCGTAAATTAAGGTTATTGTTGCAAATTTATAAATATTAGTTGAATGCTTTAAAATACCTGATTTGGAAGATTGTTTTTATTTTTTCTATCAGGTGCCATTTGGAAATCATAGCATTTACAGATAAAAAGGGGGCTGATCTCATTTTCTTCGGTTATCATATCCTAAATACATAACAATTCTGCGCCGTTAACGTATCAGGGAGATATTACAATGGTTTTTACTAAATGAAACATTATATAAAGTTGTTACGCCCTAAGGATTGGGCTAAAAATCTATTTTTGTTTGTGCCGTCGTTCTTTGCCGGGCATTTTTTCGTGTTATCGAAAATGGAAATGCTTTTGGCTGGCTTTGCTGCATTCAGTTGTTTTGCAAGCAGTATTTATATTATAAACGATTATCGTGATATTGAACACGACCGTAAACACCCTGTAAAATCAAATCGCCCGTTGGCCTCCGGTAAGATCAGTCCTGCGCATGCTATCATTATTTGTATTATTCTTTTATTTATCGGGGCCGGCCTGGCGTACCTTGCTAATCCCAAATGCTGGTTTCTTTTAATATTAGGCGTTTATTTTTTAATGAACCTTGCTTATTCCTTTGGTTTGAAAAATATCGCCATTCTTGATATGCTCATTGTTGCTGCCGGATTTGTATTAAGGGTGAAAAGCGGGGCTGTTGTTATTAATGTTGAAAGTTCCTCCTGGTTAATTATAATGACCTTTTTGCTCGCCCTATTTATGGCCATAGGTAAACGCCGCGACGATTTGTTGTTGCAGGACAGCTCCGGCAACGCAATGAGAAAATCATTAAGCGGTTATAATCTTGGCTTCTTAGATACCATGCTGGGGCTTTTCAGCGCCATTATTATAGTTGCCTACATTAATTACACAGTAGCACCGGATACTATTATCAGGCTTGGAACTTACCGTCTGTATTATTCCAGTATTTTTGTCATTGCAGGGATTATGCGTTACCTGCAGGTTGTTTTCGTAAAGAAAGAATCAGGTTCGCCAACAGATATTCTTTACAACGACAGGTTTATACAGCTCACCATAGTATTATGGGTAGTGTGTATTTATGCACTTTTGTATTTACCAAAATCTCCAATTTTTAACTAATGAAAAGGCAGATAGCAAATTGGGGTAATTACCCTGTGATGGAAAGTGATGAGGGAAGCTTCGTTTTTCCGGAACAATTGACCGAACTGATAAAAAAGGAGCAATCGTTTATTCCACGGGGAAACGGGCGTTGCTATGGAGATGCCTCATTGGCTGACAGAACAATCTCAACCCTTAAGTATGATAAAATACTGTCATTTGATACCGAAAATGGAATTTTTGAATGCCAGAGTGGTATAACACTCGACGAAGTACTTATCGTAATTGTACCCAAAGGATGGTTTTTACCTGTGACCCCGGGCACTAAATTTATTACGGTAGGAGGGGCGCTCGGCAGCGATGTTCACGGGAAAAACCATCATGTGGATGGGTCCATCTCCAATCATATTATTGAAATGGATGTGGTGCTTGCCTCTGGCGAAGTTATTACCTGTTCACCAAGTCTTTACCCCGATCTTTTCGAAGCTACCTGTGGCGGGATGGGCCTGACCGGTATCATCAGCAGGGTGAAATTTAAGCTGAAAAAAATTGAAACCTCTTATATTCGTCAAAAACAGGTAAAAGCAGAAAATCTTCAGGAATTGATCGGTCTTTTCGATCAGTATAGTACGTACACCTATTCTGTAGCCTGGATCGATTGCCTTAAAAAAGGAAAGCATTTTGGCCGTAGTATCTTAATGCTCGGCGAACATGCTTCGCTGACTGAGGTGGACGAAGCAAAAAAGAAAGAACCCTTAAAACTCCCAAAAAACAAACAGAAAAACTTTCCCCTAAATTTACCTTCATGGGCACTAAACAAGTTTACCGTAAAGGCATTTAATTTTTTATACTATTCCAAAAACTTAAAAAAGGAGATAAATAATATTGTATCCTACGAGCCATTCTTTTACCCGCTGGATGCTGTGCTTCACTGGAATCGTATGTACGGTAAAAGCGGCTTTGTTCAATACCAGTTTGTGTTGCCGCTGGATGCAAAAGAGGGGCTGATTGAAATTTTACACAGGATCAGTGATGAAGGCCTTGGCTCTTTCCTTGCAGTGTTAAAGGTTTTCGGGAAACAGGATAGTATGATTTCTTTCCCTAAAGAAGGTTATACCCTTGCCCTTGATTTTCCGGTAAGAAAAGGTTTATTCAGTTTTCTTGATGAATTGGATGAACTCGTTTTAAAGTATAATGGTCGGCTTTATATGTCAAAAGATGCCCGTATGAAACCGGAAATGCTGACAGCCGGGTACCCTGAACTTGAAAAATTCAAGAGCATCATAAAAAAATACAACCCCAACAATAAGATCAGGTCTGTTCAATCTGACCGTTTACTTTTAACTTCACCAAATTAATAATTATCCATGGAAACAGTCCTTGTACTGGGCGCTACATCCGACATTGGGATCGCAATCGCAAAAAAATTCGCGTCTCAAAGTTATAATATTCAGCTTGCAGCGCGTAAACCTGAGCAGCTTGAGCCTGTTCAGTCCGATATAAAGATCAGGTTTGGAGTTGACTGCAGTATCCATGCTTTCGATGCGCTTCAATACCATACGCATGCTTTGTTTTTTGAAAGCCTTAACCCAAAGCCGGATATAACCATCTCAATTTTTGGGGTGATGGATGAAGAGGAAGGTGCCTTTGACGATTGGGCGCTCACACAGCGAATGATCAATACAAATTATACCGGCGCGGTATCCATACTTAATATCGCTGCGAAATATTATATCGAACATAAAAGCGGAGGTATAATCGGTATCAGTTCGGTAGCAGGTGACAGGGGCAGGGCGAGCAAGCTGATTTATGGTAGTTCAAAAGCCGCATTTAATGCTTATTTATCGGGATTAAGGAACAAGTGTTTTAAGGATAATGTACACGTACTGACCGTTAAACCCGGTTTTGTTTATACAAGAATGACGGAGGATATGGCCCTTCCGAAACTGCTGACTGCTACACCTTCGGAAGTAGCTGATGCGGTTTATATTGGCTATAAGAAAAAAAAGAATGTTATCTATATCAAATGGTTCTGGCGTTATATAATGCTGATCATTAAAAATATTCCCGAATTTCAATTTAAAAAGATGAAGCTGTGAAGAAGATAGCTTTTTTTGATTTCGATGGAACGATCACCACAAAGGATACCCTGTTTGAGGTGATCAAATACCAGAAGGGGAAAGCCGGTTTTTACACTGGTTTTTTACTTAATTTTCCGGTACTGGTTGCGTTGAAAGTTAAGTTGGTTTCAAACCAGTTTGCGAAAGAAAAAGTGCTGCAATATTTTTTTAAAGGAACTGAATCATCAGCCTTTGAAGATGCCTGTGATAAGTTTGCCTGTAATGCATTGCCCTCCATGATCCGTCCGGGAGCAATTGCTGAAATAAAAAAACTGAAGGATTTGGGCTTTGAAATTGCGATAGTATCTGCATCTGCTGAAGATTGGATTAGAAAATGGAGCGACAAAATTGGCGTTCAATTAATTGGCAGCCGGCTCGAAACGGTTGATAACTTGCTTACAGGAAAAATACAGGGTCAAAACTGCAACGGCCAGGAAAAAGCAATAAGGATAAAGTCAGCCTACGATCTTTCCCAATACGATGAAATATATTGCTACGGCGACTCTGGCGGTGACAAAGCCATGCTTGCGCTTGCCACCAAAGCTTTTTATAAGCCGTTCAGGCAATAATTTACATACGGTTTATTATGGGTTCGCTATTTTCGGTGAAGGATATAATAGTATAGGAACCATTCTTAAAAATGACATTACTGCCTGTGAACGACGGTTTCTTATATTTTGCAAAATCATCATTGGTTAACAATACATCGCTCACCTTGTATGTTGAAAATAGTTTCTGCGCTGAAGCAGGTGCACCTGTTGTCAGGTACGATAGCATTTCAACCCTGTCGCTTTCTCTTTGATCGTAACTCACATAGGGGTTTGAAAAATAGGTCTCAATTGAAACCATTTTTATCCCGGTAGGCATTACCGGAAAAAGCGACAGGCCATGGGAGCAAAGCATTACGTTGTCGAGGGGGATTTTTTTCGAGATGAAATCATAAACCTCAATTTTATCTTTCTCCTTTCCTTTTTCTATCGCTTGCTGCCTCAAAACGGAAAAGTCAACCCGGCTGCTGTAAATAGGGTAATAAATCAGCATATACAATAAAATAGACACTATTAAAAGTGTGCCTGAAAAACCAGGTGTAAATACTGTTTTTTTTGCAACTTCTATCCGATGGATCACCAGATTAAATAAATACAGAAAGCCAAACCCAAAGAAAATAGATTGTAATGCTTTTAGATAGAAGAAATAATGAAACGCCGGAATAGTATCCGGCAAATTAATATGGAATATTTTATCGGCAGTAGGCACAATGGATTCGTAGGCGTACATTACCAGGGTAACAAAAAACCAGCTCCATATTATTTTTCGTAATACCGGATTTTCAAATTTCTTATAAAACCATATCATGCCCACAATGGAAATGAGGAGCGAAAAGGTGACATTCAGTTTAAGCAGCGTGAAAGTTTCCTTTCGGGCAAATATTCCGGGTGCGCATTGAAGAATGATCCTGTTAATAAAATGCAGATGATATTTCCCATAAACATAATATAAGAGTGGGAAGGCGAATATAATAAAAGGGATAACCGCAATAAATCCCTGCAAAAAATAAGTGCCTACCAGTGAATATTGTTTGGCAAATAGTGCTCTTATAACTTTTTCGCCCTGGATCAAAATCATTATCATGATTATAATAAAAACCGGGGCCGAATGACCCAGAAAAGCTAAGCCAAGAGAAGCGCCTAAAGTTAAAAACCATAAAATGGTCTGTTCTGAAAATGCTTTGTAGCAACAAAAGATGCTGATATAGAATAAAAACTGTGAAAAAGTATCTGAAATAAGCCAGGGCGAGTAAGTTGCCGCTCCCCAGCAGGGTAAATTGCCAGATACTAAAAACAGGAATGAAAGCAGGGCAGCAAGCGCAACCTTAGCATCAAATAGCCGCGCCAGTACAATAAAAAATACAATGGGGTTAATCAGGTTCAAAAAAGCCCCGGCCCTGGCTACTGCTATATTAATGGGCAAGCCGGTTATTTTTACGACGGCAGTTTCAAACCAAAAAAGCATTGGGTTATACCACATATACTGACCAGCCATATTAGGGTCTTTGCCATAATTTCCATCGAGCATGCTCCGGATATAAGCGATATCACGGTCGAAATCAGGCTCATAGGCCCAGTGTAAGTCATGAACAGTTTTATAACATTGAACGAAAGCTGCAATGATGAGTAAAGTGGCGGCAATAATATACCTTTTATTATCTTTTAATTGCATGCTTAGGGGTATTGTATGTGACCAATATTGGTTTATTTAAAAAGTAAAAATATATAATTTAATACATATAAAATTGAACCCGCTGAAATTTTGTTGAGCAGCAATGATATTAAAATATCGTTTACTGTAAAATGCTATCGAAGAGTTTTAGGTTAAGATAAAAGCTGGTTTATTTCAGCATATTGTAAAAGCATTATAGTTTTCGCATCTCTTATTTCGCCGGTTTTTATCATTTCCAAAGCGTTTGAAAACGGAAGTTCAAGTACTTCGATATTTTCCTGCTCATCATGTATTCCTCCGCCATCGCTCACTTTCATTTCTTTATCGTATTCTGCTATAAAAAAATATAATATTTCTGTAACGGAGCCGGGCGACATATAGGCTTCAAAGATCTTTTTTACGTCGGTGATCTTGTAGCCTGTTTCTTCTTCAGTTTCCCGCCTGATACAATCTTCAGGATTATCTTTATCAAGTAAGCCCGCGCAACATTCTATCAGAAGCCCGCTTTCGTTGCCATTAATATAAGTAGGGATTCTGAGCTGTCGGGTTAATATGACCGATTTAAGTTGTTTATTATACAATAATATGGTAGCGCCATTCCCTCTGTCATAGGCCTCTCTCTGTTGCAAAAATGTAGTTCCATCTTTTTGATTAGCCTCAAAAGTTATTTTTTTTAAGGTGTACCAGTTATCCGAAAGTATTTCTGTTCCTACTATTTTATATTTGTCCATAAATTGATTGAAAATGATCGATATTGATTATTTTTGAACAAATTAAATAATTCAAAATGAACTTTCAAAAAAGAAAGCAAAGAATCCTTGATAAATTAAACGAGCATGGCGAAGTTGGTGTAAAACAACTCGCCGCCGAACTTAATTTATCAGAAATTACAGCGCGAAGAGATTTAAACCAAATGGCAGGCGACGGCCTGCTTTACCGAACACATGGCGGGGCCATGAAGGTGAATCCATTTGAAAAACCGCATGATTTTATAAATAAGGCGGCAAAAAATCATGAAGCAAAAGATAATATATGCCGGGTTGCGGCAAATCAAATTATGGATGGCGATGTTATTTTTATGGATTGCGGCAGTACTGTTTTTCATTTATGCCAGTTTGTAAAAAATAAGAAAATAAAAGTGATTACCAATTCCTTGCCGGTTATTTATGAGCTGCAAAACTGCGCTGTCTCCTTAAATATCATAGGTGGGGAGTTTGACGTTGAAAGACAAGCTGTACACGGTAGTGTTGCCAATGAACATATTTCAAAATACCGGGCCACAAAGGCTTTCTTGGGTATTGACGGGATTTCTGAAAACGGCCTTTTTGCTAACACAGAAACTGAAGCGGCAATTACTACAGCTTTCGCCAATAATAGCGCGTATGCCTATGTGCTATGTGATTCCAGTAAGATTGGTAAAGAATCTTATTTAAAATTTGCCGGACTAAGCCTTATAAATGCAATTATTACTGATGCGCCCATGAGTAAACTTGCAGGATTTAAAGATCAGGGGGTAGCAATTCTGCGGGTGAAATCTTAATCCTGTTTGAAAAAGGAAAAAGAAGAATGCCCATACTTTCGCTGTTCTGTAAATGCAGGATGATTACTGAGGTTTTGCATGGATTGATGTTCAACTATCAATAACCCTCCGGGCAAAAGCATATTTTTTTCAAAAACCACCTTTGGTAATTCAGGGATCTGGTTAAGGTCATAAGGCGGATCAGCAAATATCAGGTCAAATTTTTCGGTTTCCAGCTGAAGGTATTTAAAAATATCATCCTTATAAACCTTGATGCTATTTAAACCATGCTGACGGGCAATATCCTTCAGGTAATGGACACAATGTATGCTGCGGTCAACAGCAACCACTTGTTCAGCACCCCGCGAAGCAAATTCCATGGAGATATTACCTGTTCCGCTAAAAAGGTCAAGTACTTTTATGCCTTCAAAATCAATCTGGTTTTGTAATATATTAAACAGGGCTTCTTTCGCCAGATCTGTAGTTGGCCGTACCGGAAGGTTTTTTGGCGGGTTAAGCCTTAAGCCTTTTAAAGTACCTCCGATGATCCGCATAGCGATAAAGCGGCAAGTGCCATGATTTTATGTGATGGTATTTGTCCCGGCACTTCAAGGATTTTCAATCCGTTTATTTCAATCTTCGGATAAAAATTGGCCAGTCGAAGCATGTTGCTGTCGCCGGGACTAATATCGCCGCTTAAAACAAGGGTGGTTTGCTGCGGTTTTAATTTAAGCTCTTCTGCAACAAAGGTTGTAAAGTAGGCCAGTTCATCCTGGTTTCTGATCTCAAAAGTATTGTAGAAGCGAAGTTTACCCTGGGCGAAATATAAAAACTGCACGGTGTTTTTACCTATTTCCAGGTACAGGCTATTATCAGAAGGGCTGCTTTTTTCTATGGCTTTTATCCAGCCCCGGGCGGTATAAACAGTATTTTGAAGATTGAATTTTTGGATCGCCTCAACCAGTTTAGTAGATGTTTTATAGATGATCATGTTTTGATCGTCCAATGTTTGCGCGAAAACTTTTTCGTCTTCTTTTACATCCAAAAAACGAGCAAATTCAGCCACATGTTCTTCGTCGAATAAACCTTGAGGTACAAGTGTTAACGCTGTTGCCGGCATCCCTATGATCACTTTTCTATAGGTGGCAGTTAACAGCTCGCTCAATTGTTTAGGATGGGCAAGTTCATCAAGGTCGCAGTTTTGGGCCGACACCAATAAGCGGTTTTGTTGAATAACCGCATAGCTGAATGAGTTTACCTCAACCTGTAATAATAAAGTATAGCTGTAAGCCTGGTACAGGTTAAAGCTGTTGTCGGTGTAGTTGTTACTGTGATCGTCCATGCAGATTAGCAAAAGTAACTATTTTTTGTTATTTGCAATCTGCAATATTAGTGAATAATAAATGGAGTATTCGCCTTTAATAAAATATAAAGACCCTTATGCGCGTTCTGCCCGGAGAGAAATATCCTCGACGACAGGCAGGTGCAGTTCATTTTCCTTTAGGGGTTTTACTTTTTTGAAATAGCGGACTACAGCCGGCTGAAACCAGTCTTCAAGACCATATGCAATAAGTGCGATTATGGGCAAACTAACAATGGCATAGATGAGTACATTGTGGATCAATTTCGAAAAAACGAAAAGAACGGTGTAATGGCTGATGTATAGAGGATACGAATATTTTCCGGTTATGGCGCCTGCCTTTGCGATGAAGGTTTTTACATGCCCTTTTAATTTTAATACCTCTATAAGATAACCAATCCCTATATAAACATAGGGAAATGTACTATAAACAAGGGTATTTGTGAGCGGCATATAACGGATCGTTAAAGCAGCGATAACAAAAATGGTATGGGCTATGATCAGCCAGATCATCCTGATTTTTTTACCCGCAGGTGGCAGTTGCAAACAGTACCGGAAAAAAGGGATAACGAATATGGAAAATATGAAATATTTCAGCGGATCATAAAAGTTAGCTGAAAATTGCATTCTCGAAATTAACGGAAGTATGCCAAGGCCGAAAAGCACGGTGTATTTTTCTACGTAAAAATAATTCCGGTATTGATAGATATAATAGCCAACCAGCCACACAGAAGAAAACGCAAACACAGCAATAATATGGGTATAAACATCCCGATCAGCTTTCAAAAAGAAGAGAGGTATAGCAGTGAGGGCAATAAGGAGCCAATAAAATATGGCCTTTTTTTGATTGCGGCCAATTGTAATGGCAAACATAAGGTAAAATGCTACCTCAAAAGAAAGTGACCATACGGGAAGGTTGCTCTGGATACTTGCAACAACATAGGCCATATAGTCTTTCATGGTACTCACTATAAAAAAGTTCCCAATAATAACTTTTGGTGATGGAAATGCGGTTTTTGTGATGTAAAGGGCAAACAGGCCTAATAACATGCCAATAACAAACTGGGGATAGATTCGGATAAACCTGTTGGTGATGAATTCCTTCCTTGATTTTGGTTTTTTGCTTTCTGACAGATTAATTACAAGGCCTGATAGCATAAAAAACATGATCAAAGCATCAGTACCCCAGTAGGCGGTCAAATGCGTGGGATGACCCGTCGGCGCCAGGAAAGCCATGTGCCAGCCAACGATAAATACGCAGGACATTCCCCTTAAGAATTCGAGGTATATTTTTTTCATTTTTACAGCCTGATTTTTAACAGAATATCTTTGTACGGGAATTTTGTACTGCAGGTTAAATAAAATGATGCCTTTTTATGAAAAAGTGGCGATTTGAACCTTTGGAGGCTTAATAGATGATTCCCTGGCGCCAGATGCATTATGTATCCACTTGAAATTGCTCAAAATATCTGTACCGAAACTTGAACGGTAAAATAATAGCTATGCGTTTACCACTCAGAACTGCAATTCGATTTTCAGCGATTAATTACCGGGCGCAAATAAACTTTAATTCTTTATATTCATCCGGAATTAAAAAACATTTACCAGGTGAACAGCCTTCATGACAGAAATCCACAATAATACCCGGCAATATATATTACGCTTGATAGACGTTTTTTATCCTTTTTTTAAAAAGTGGTTCTCCCTGCAAACATTCCGATATGCTGCTTGCGGAGGCGTAAATACTTTATTGGATATCTCGCTGTTTTCAGTCAGCTATAATTTAATATTTAAAAAGCACCTGCTGACTTTAGGATTTATAACCATCAGCCCTCATATTGCCGCATTGTTTTTAGCCCTCAGCGTTTCTTTACCTACAGGGTTTTATTTGAACCGCTATGTGGTTTTTCCGAATGCCGGCTTAAAGGGGCATATTCACCTGTTCAGGTATATGTTTGTTGTATTTGTCAGCATATGCCTCAACTATGTTTTTTTAAAACTATTTGTTGAGTACCTGGGCTGGTATCCAACCCCGTCTAAAATTGCAACAACAGTTATTGTGGTTATTTTCAGTTATATAAGCCAGACCTTTTATTTCTTTAAATGACTTGATCTTTACTTTCCTCCTGACTCTTTTGCCCTCATTAATAGTATTCTATCAGCGCAATACGCTGATAGTCTTTTAATACATTTTCATCCACAAAATCCACGTCACCGCCGTTTGCCAGTATTTTTTCTATCGTATCGTCAACCGCATCCCTTATAAGTGGAAATTTGTTATAAGGTGCTGTTACCTCTTCAATTTTTTCTTCGCTGCCTCCGTGCTGGGCTGCACACCGGTAGTTTTTTTCGACAACCAACAATCGTCCTCTATGGTTTGTTGCTTCACGCCAAACATCCTTCATCCCGAATACAAGTTTCTTTTTATCTTCTGCGTCTTCTAATTGATTTAGTAATTTTCCTTGTTTTACTTCTTTCCATGCAGCAATGTGAGGTTTTAATACTTCTTCCATCTGTGACAAAGTAGCGTCCTCATAATTTCCATGTACATAAGCAATTACGTTTTCGGCATGTTTAGTAAACTTTTTGAAGTGGCCAAGTAGTTTTTCAACACCAAGTATAAAAACAGGATACGGATAAGTATTCAATACAGTGTCCAGGGCGCTGTCGATATGATAAAGTAGTTTATAGGTCGCAATTTGTTTATGTTCCTGCATGTCCGGGAAATTTGCCACTCGTTCGGGCGCATCGATTACGTATGCATAAACTGTCGCCGGTATATCGAATTCAACAGGTACGAGTACAGCAGCGTCCCTGCGGTAAAGCCTGCACTCTTTTGGACTTAGCAGCAGTACGAGGAATTTTTCCTGCTGTTTATTATCATATACAAGGTCGCGGATTTCGAAAGAGTCGTCAACAATTATCTTTTCTTCAACTACGGTATCCAGATAGATTACCTTTTCAAATATGAGTGATGCATATATCACGATACTTTTTTTATGGCTATCAATTTTCAGGTTTTTGATAACCGTTCTTATTTTGCGTATAACAACCTCAGCAACTTCTTTTGGGTAATTATTAAGCAATTCCAGTTCGACTTTATCAGCAGCTACTTTTAACTTATGGTTTAATTCTGTTTCTAAATTAATTTTCGCTTCAAAAGGCATGATGATTGAAACAGCGGGACGATAATGCAGTGCTTTGAGCACTTCGCGCATTTCTGGAGTAATAAATTGATTCATAATAAGATATATAAAACCGAAATTACTCTTTAAGCCATAGAATAAATTGACCGTTATCACTTAATTAATTGATTTTGCTCAAATAAAAATGAAATATAAATCTGGTTCAATAAAATAAATGTTTAAACAATTAAAAAATTGATACTTATAATTAAAAAATATCGCCAATTCTGAAGATTTTGTATCATTAATTCCTTAATTTTGAAAATGCAACCTAATCACATCTTTGTATGACGGAGCAAAGCACATTAATACTTGAAAGCGAGGCCGGTTTTAAGGCATTGTTCGAGTACGCAACTGTTGGGATACTGGTAATAAGTGCCGACGGACGTATTGAGCTTGCCAATCCCTGTATAGAGAAACTTTTTGGATATAAAAAGGCTGAGCTTATTGGCCGGGAAGTAGAGATCCTGATTCCGGAAGCATTCAGAAGAAATCATGTACATCATCGCGAGGGGTATTTCAACAGGCCAAAAGCAAGGCCCATGGGTTACGGTTTAAGTTTATTTGCCCGTAAAAAGGACGGTTTTGAATTCCCGGTAGAAATAAGTTTGGGCCATTACCAACTCGAAAATGAACAATTGGCCGTTGCCTTTGTTACAGATATTACAGAAAGCAAACGGTCGCAGGAAGAACTGGAAGCCAAAGTAACAGAGCGGACCCTGGAACTAACCCAGTCCCTTGAACGGGAAAAGGAATTAAATGAAATGAAATCGCGCTTTGTTTCCATGGCATCCCATGAATTTCGCACGCCCTTAAGCGCAATACTTTCGAGTCTTGCACTTATTGAAACATATAGTAAAGAAGAACAGGAAGAAAAAAGAAAAAAACATATTGACAGGATAAAGTCATCTGTAAGAAACCTTACGGCTATTTTAAATGACTTTCTGTTACTTGATAAAGCAGAACAGGGGAAAATTGAAATATTCAACGAAGATTTTAACCTTGATGATTTCGCGGGAGATATTGTGGAAGAAGTAAGCGGAATGTTAAAACAAGGTCAGGAAATTATTTTGACCTATATCGGTGAAAAGGAAATAACACAGGATAAGAAGATCCTAAAGAGCATATTTCTGAATTTACTATCTAATGCGATAAAATATTCCGGTGAAAATAAAATGATCTATTTTTCAATCTCAATCGCCAATAACTTAGTCCTGGTGAGTGTGAAAGATGAAGGGATTGGGATACCAGAGGAAGATAAGAAAAATTTATTCGGGAAGTTTTACCGGGCGAAAAATGTGACAAATATACAGGGTACAGGGTTGGGTTTGAATATTGTGCAAAAATATGTCGAGTTAATCAATGGTAAAATCAGTTTTGAAAGTAAACCCGGCATGGGGACCATTTTTATGATTGAATTTCCGCAAAACCTTAATTAAATGAAAACCATATTGATCATTGAAGATAACGATGATATCCGTGAAAATACCTGTGAGTTGCTCGAACTGGAGGGCTATAAGGTGCTTTTTGCCGAAAATGGGAAAACCGGGCTGGCTTTGGCAAAAGAAAATAAACCGGATGTAATCCTTTGTGATATTATGATGCCGGAAGCCGACGGATACGAGGTTTTTACCGAATTAAAAAACGACCCCGCTACCTCCACTATTCCTTTTGTTTTTCTTACCGCCAGCGTTGAAAAAAAAGCTGTTGAAACCGGGTTTGGCATGGGGGCCAAAGGATACATTCAAAAACCTTTTGACCCTCAGGAATTGTTCGACGTTATCACAAGCTGCCTTAGAGAAGCATAGCCTTTTTAAACATGTTTTTTTCCGGTCTGTCAATAAATATAGCGTTGTCTTTTTCTCTTTTGTGTACCTCTGGCGTTTCATCGCCATAGCCCAGTATTACGGCAAGCTGCACTTTTTCTGTAGCCGGAATTCTAAGTTTATAGAATATATCAGTATGTTCAACAAATTTTGCCAATCCCACCGGACAGCTGTCTAAACCCAATGTTTTTGCCGCAAGCATCATGTTTTCCGCACACATACCAATATCAAGACCGGCCCATTCATTATCCTTTGGCGCGGTAATAAAAATAACCACCGGTGCACCATGGAATATCGGATCGGCCCATTTAAAAAGGTCGATATTGTGAAAGGAGTGTAAAAGATTCCCTGCAGTTTTTACAACTTCTTTTACTCCTGATTTTAGGAACTCTTTCGCTGATGTTTTGGCGATTTCTTTTGAAAAAGTTTTGATGGTGTCCTTATTTGTCAAAATATAAAATTTCCACTCCTGCTGGTTTATGGCAGAGGGCGCCATCCTGCCCGCATCGATGATCTGTTCAATGATTTCGTGTTCAACAGGCCTGTTTTTATATTTCCGGATGGCCCTTCTTTCATAAATTGTCTGTAGCGTTTCGGTGTTCTTTACCTCCCTGCTGATTACTTCTGTTTTCATTTAGCGGCATGTTTTAAAGTTTAAATTTCATTAATTTCAGAGGTTAATTACGGTCCTTCTCCCGGTACAGGTAATTCGTACGGAGGCGTTTCAAATGGATCTTCATACGGTATAACGTCCGGATCAGCGCCCGGAATAAAAGGTTCTTCCGGGTAGTCAGGCGGTTCAATCTCAGGTTCTTTTTCCGGCTGAGGTATTTCAATCGGTTTTTCGGGTGTGGTTTGCTTTGCCATGGTTGATGTTGTTATATGATTTTTGTTTAACTAAACCCCAAACGGATAGGTTTCTGGTATCTGATGGCCGTCCGGTTTTATATGTAAAGGGTGCAGCGCTTTTGTTTCGTCCAGGTAAATAAAAGCGTCATAGCGCCGCGGTAAAATAGTTGGCACGTAATTTCCGTACTTTTCGTGCAGCGGATTGTACACAACGCCAATAGCCCTGTGCCCGATGTATTTTGTCGTCAACGTCGCATTGCCACTATAATCAACCATCACCAATAATTTATTTTCTTTACCGGCTTTATGTAATAAATACTCCCAGCTTCCTTTTCTTGCCTCCGGCATTTGCATCGCCTGCATCGGAGCTCCCCAGCTTCCGCCAGCAATTACTGTCCCCTGGTACGAACCGAACCCCACAAGAACAACGTTTTTATCCTGATGCTGCAGCCTTGCCAGTTCGCCAATGTTAAACATGCCATCATGGGTCATATCCGTAGCTCTGGCATCACCTATGTGCGTGTTATGTTCCCATACAATTGCTTTGGCATCTTTTCCATGAAAAGTTAACAGGCGGTTAAGTGTACTGGCCATATGCCTGTCGCGGATATTCCAGCTATTTGGGCCTCCCTGCACCATCGCACGATAATATTGTTCTGCGTTAACAGTAACCAGGGCATTTTGCTCAGCGCTGAAAACATTTTCATGATCGCTATTGTATTGGGGCAATTTTCTTCGTATTTCTTTAAGCAGATCAACTACCTCGTTTTGACACAGTTCGGGTACCAGCATACTTGCCCTTGCGTAGGAGTGACCTTCATCTTTATGGTATGGTTCAAAACACCGAAAAGCTTTTTCCGCCACCTTAAGTGCACCTGGATCCGTATTTTGCAGGTATCGCATAATGGCTTCCATGCTTTCCCAAAGGCTGTAAACATCCAATCCGTAAAAACCTGCTTTTTTATTGGCTGATAAGCCGGTATTATGTTTTTTCATCCATTCTGCCAAAGCTGCTATCTCCCAGTTTGCCCACATCCAGGTAGGCCAGCGGTTAAATTCATGCAACACGTCAGCCACATTTTTATCATGAGTATTGTAACCTTTTATAAAACGGTTCAGCCGGTAACAATCGGGCCAATCACCCTCCACGGCTATAAAATTGAAACCTTTTTCTTCAATCAGCCTTTTTGTAATATGTGCGCGCCATGTATAATATTCGTGCGTGCCATGGCTGGCTTCTCCAAGCATCACTATTTTTGCATCGCCGATCCTGTCAAACAGCGGTTGCAGGTCTGCTTGGGTTTGTAATGGATATGAATACCGCTGAATGGTATTTGCCAGTTGCGTTTCATCCATCTGTATCTCTTTTGTCAAATAACCTTCCATAATTTTATTTTTTAATATTATCCCCGGTATTTTGAAAACAAATCTTTTAAAAGCATCAACTCGTCTTTATACAAAAACAATCAAATTGAACAAATTCTAATCTTTTTTAAAATGATGAACATCAGTCTTTTATCTGACGAATGTCACTAATATTCTATTTAAGGCTGATTAGCTTTGATATAGCAAAAAAACATCATTATCATGGAAAGTAATTCAAATATTGTCATGCTCCGCAATTTGCTGGATGAAGATACCCGCAGGTTTACCAGCGCGGAAATTGAGTTAGAAAACAGTTTAAAGGGGTGGATTAATGAGGCCAGGTCTATGCAGTTGAAAACGGTTTTGCATAGGTACCTTGATTTTGTACAGCAGCACGTAAAAAGACTGGAAGGTTTTTTTGAAGAAGAAAAAATCAACGCTATCAGTCTTCAAAATCGCGTAATGCTGGCCTTTATTGAAGATACAAACGAAAAACTCTCCAATTGTACCCAAGTGGAAGTTAAAGATGCCTGCCTGTTAGCTTGTATACAAAGTATTAACCATTTTAAAATCAGCGCTTTTGGTACTGCGGCAGCTTTTGCTAAGGCGCTTGAACTCGAAAAAGCAGCCGCATTATTTCACGAACTGGAAATTAACGAGAAACATATTGACGACCGTTTATCTCAACTGGCAGATTTTGAAATAAACGTTAAAGCAATAGCGCCAATCGCATTGCATCAATAAACCCCGAAGTCATGAGCATACTTTTCCAGCGGGAGGTCGTTATTCCTATCAATAAAATGATGTTGCATGGGGAATTGTTTATTCCATCAAACGCAAGAGGGATAATTATTTTTTCCCATGGAAGCGGTAGCAGCAGGTTTAGTAAACGCAACAGGCAGGTAGCAAAATACCTGCAGGAAAAAGGGTTTGGCACTTTGTTGTTTGATTTGCTCACGGAAGATGAGGACCAATATTATTACAACCGTTTTAATATTGATTTGCTTGCCAAAAGGCTGGTTTCGACCACGCAATGGCTTGAAAACCTCCCGGAAGCAAAAGATACCGGGTTGTGCTATTTTGGCGCCAGTACCGGGGCAGCATCAGCTTTAAAAGCTGCTGCAGCATTGCCACAGATCCGGGCTGTAGTATCAAGAGGTGGCCGCCCTGATCTTGCCGCGGAAGACTTGCAATATGTGCAGGCCCCAACACTTTTGATAGTTGGAAGTTTAGATCAGGATGTGCTTCAGCTAAACACGAATGCTTTACGGCTGATGAAGTGCGAAAAGCACCTGGAAATAGTGGAAGGCGCCTCACATTTATTTGAAGAGGCGGGGAAAATGGAAATTGTTGCCGAACTGGCATTTAACTGGTTCGAAAAGTTTACGGCAGCGGTCCATGTGTGAAAATGTATATAAAAAAATGAATTATGTTTCGCGACAGGATAGAAGCTGGCTTATTGCTGGCAGCAAAGCTCAAAAAATACAAAAATGACCGGGGGGTAGTATTGGCTGTTCCGCGGGGCGGAGTACCGGTGGCTTATGAAGTTGCCAGGGAATTAGGTTTTCCGGTAGAGGTTATTCTCACCAAAAAGATAGGGCACCCGCTGAACAAAGAATATGCGATTGGTGCAGCCAGCATTACTGATTACTTTGTGATACCTCATGAAAATGTTTCGGTAGAATATATTGCAAAGGAATTGCAAACCATTCGCCAACGTCTAAAAGAGATGTACAAAAAGTTCATGGGGGATAAACAACCCGAAAACCTGGAAGGGAAAACAGTAATAGTGATTGATGACGGTATTGCAACGGGCAACACTATACTGGCTACCGTGAATTTATTGCGCAAAAGCAAGCCGGCCAAAATTGTGATTGGCGTTCCGGTGGCTTCCAAAAGCGCAGTTGAAAGACTGTCAGGCGAAGTTGACGAAGTGGTGAGCGTATTGGTCCCTGAGGAGTTTTATGGGGTAGGCGCATTTTACAATAATTTTAACGAGGTGAGTGATGAGGAAGTGATGTTTTACCTTGATAAACTAAACAGATTAAGAAGGGCCGGTTGAAAATTCTCTTTTAAATATCGCTATTGTATTATTCGGCATCGATTTATTCAAGGCAAAGGAAATTTGATTAATACAATAATGATTTTTACCGGTATTAATGCTGAAAAAGAAACAGACAGGTTTGCTCATGGACTGCTTGCCGCTCTGCTCCTGGGTATTTTAAGCCTTGTCCCGTACTGCCTGTATGCCCAATATCGATCTAATACAAGCCTTCAAACAGATAGTTTGGCTAAAAGCCATTTTCGCGATACCTTGATTAAAAAAAGATTCGGCCGGGCTGCTATCTTGTGGTCGCTAACTGAAATTACACCCTGGGTTATGGATAAATATGTTGCAAAGGCCAGTTTTGCAGATATTTCTTTCAATACCGTGAGGACTAACCTAAACCCAAATAGTTGGTTTTGGGATGATGACGACTTTTTAACCAACCAGTTTGCCCACCCTTCACACGGCAGTATTTTTTTTAATTCTTTCCGGTCAAACGGTTATAGTTTCTGGCAATCTGTCCCTGCGGCATTTGCTGGTAGCTACGTATGGGAAACGGCCGGGGAGAACCAGGCGCCATCCATCAATGATTTTATAAACACAGGGTTTGGAGGCGTGGTTTTGGGCGAAACGCTTAACCGCTTTGCCAGTAAGCTTATTAATAACCGGAGCAGAGGTTTTAAAAGGCAGGCAAGTGAATTGGCTGCCTTTGTAATCGATCCTGCTAACGGTTTAAACCGGATATTGGATGGTAAATGGGGCAAAATACCAGATAATCGTACCAACAGGGATACGACCCCCATGTACGCCGATATTGATTTGGGTGTTCGCGAATTCAAAGTGAATAACCGAAATGGAAATTTCGGATGGTACAGCCATGCAAAGCTAATTTATGGAACACCATATGAAAATTACAGGGACCCCTTCAGTTATATTTATGTCAACCTTGAATTTGGGAAAAGTGTACACAATAGTATTAACCTTGTTAGTGTTTATGGTTCCATAACTGGTTTTTGGGTACAGTATACCGACAATATCCGACAAATGGCCCTGCTTACAGCTAATTACGATTATATAAATAACGATGCGTTTAATTACAGCTCACAAAATATTAAGCTCAATTTATTTTCGGAATTTAAGCTATCTGATAAGCTTAAAATTAACACAACACTGGCCGCCGGCCCAATTATTTTGGCTGCTGTCCCCGACCCATACCCTGATTATGGCAGGCCCTATGATTTTTGTTCGGGTGCAGGTTATGGCGGAAGTATAACACTCAATGTTGCGAATAAATTTTATTACGGCATAAACTACAAAGGCGGATGGTTTACTACCCTTAGCGGTAATGCCTCCGAATACTTCCTGCATACATTTACAAGTGAACTGCGGTACAAGATCATCGACGGTATCTCAGTTTGCGCCGAACCCGGCTATTTTACCCTGAACGGTAAATTTAAACATTACCCGAATCTCGATAAAACCTATCCTTATTTGAGGTTATCAGTAAGGTATAACCTGGAGCTATAGTTTTGTCCGATTAAGGCATGCTCAGTAAAAAAGAAATCCCCTAAATTATTAATCTTGATGGCAACGGCGGAGAATTTAGAAAATACAGCAATTCTAAAAATTCATTAATTCATAAATTCGATTTCAAACAAAATAAAAATAAAAACCCCGCAAGTACGTTGGCACTTGCGGGGCGAACAAAAACGATATAACCAAATTGTTTTATGTCCGTATTTAGAGCTCTTTTATTTGAGCGATCAGTTGTTGCAGCACATCCTTCGCATCACCAAAAAGCATGGAAGAATTTGACTGGAAGAAAAGCTGATTTTCAATCCCTGCATAACCGGGGCGCATGCTGCGTTTATTGATGATCACCATTTTTGCCTTGCCAACTTCAAGGATCGGCATCCCATAAATCGGGCTCGAAGGATCATTCTCTGCGGCGGGGTTTACCACATCGTTTGCGCCCAATATAAGTACAACATCAGTAGAGGCAAATTCTTCGTTTGCAGGCTCTAATTCCAGCAAATCATCATAAGATACATCGGCCTCAGCCAGTAACACATTCATGTGGCCCGGCATACGTCCGGCTACCGGGTGAATGGCATATTTTACCACGACGCCATCTTTAGTTAATGATTTTTCCAGCTCATGGCATACATGCTGCGCCTGGGCCACCGCAAGGCCGTAGCCAGGTACAATGATCACCTTATGCGCATACTTCATAACCATTGCCGCATCGCTTAAGCTTATTTCTTTGAAGGTTTGATCCTGGCCGCCTGTAGCGCTGCCTGCAGCAGCTGTACTTCCGCCGAATGAGCCGATCAGCACATTTTTTAGCGAGCGGTTCATTGCCTTGCACATCAGGATGGTAAGGATGGCGCCTGCCGAACCCACAAGGATACCGCCGGTAAGCATTACCTGGTTATTGTATAAGAAGCCTGCACATGCCGTTGCAATACCCGTAAATGAGTTCAGTAACGAAATAACTACCGGCATATCTGCACCGCCAATTGGCAATACAAACAAAATACCATAAGCAAGAGACAAGCCCAGGATGCAGCCAAAAATAGTAAGCGGAAAAGTACTGTCGCCGAAGATGATGTAGGCGCCAAGTACCAAAATCACAAACAACACCACCAGGTTAAAAATATGCTGTCCGGAAAAAGAGTGGTCTTTTATTTTGCCGCTGAGTTTCCCGTAGGCGATCATGCTGCCTGAAAAAGAAACGCTGCCTATGATCATTCCTGCCAAAATTGACAGTACGTGCATGGGCGCATTGTCCTGCGCTATGCGGCCAAACTCAACAATTGAAATAAGTGCCGCACATAAGCCGCCCATTCCGTTGAATATACTCACCATTTCGGGCATCGCGGTCATTTTTACCTTGCGTGCCGATACGGAACCGATAACCGTACCTATGATCATAGCGCCTACGATCCATCCGAAATTATGAAAACTTGAGTTGGCAGGCTGGTAAAGAAAAAGTGTACCGAAAATGGCGATGGCCATACCTGCTGCTGATACAAGGTTACCCTTGCGTGCAGTAGCCGGGTTTGATAACATCTTTAGCCCCACAATAAACGAAACAGAGCCGATAAGGTAGCAGATAGATAAGATATTTGTTTGCATATTAATTTTCTTTTATACGTTTAGCGGCTGCTTCTTTGCCTGTCTTAAACATTTCCAGCATTCTGTCTGTAACAACAAAACCGCCAACTACATTTAGTGTACCCACAATTACCGCAATAAAACCCAATGTTAAAACCAGGTAATTGTCAGGCGAAGCTTCTCCCATTACAATGATGGACCCGATAATAATAACCCCATGGATGGCGTTTGCACCGCTCATTAAAGGGGTATGTAAAACTGAAGGAACTCTTGAGATTACTTCGATCCCTAAAAAAATG
>Ga0316224_1000371_pt1 | contig 65565 bp, 99 predicted proteins | sample TBH18013metaG_FD_206254 | JGI IMG/M metagenome (GOLD analysis project Ga0316224, IMG submission 206254) | Freshwater microbial communities from Trout Bog Lake, Wisconsin, USA - TBH18013 | ecosystem: Environmental > Aquatic > Freshwater > Lake > Hypolimnion/Profundal zone | place: USA: Wisconsin... | reverse complement strand
TAAAAAAGATTGATTTATCTGTTCGTGCTAGATATGAATGGACAGGTTGGTATAAAACTAGTGAACCTAATGATAAGTTTTCAGTCTTTTTAACCTTAAAAGAAGTATCTAAATCAAATGATGGTAGTAAAGTTCAATTTGAAGTTTTAGAAATAAGATGTGAAAGAAGTAGTGAAAACTCAGAGTCAGATTTACAACACTATAGAAAAGAATTCTATAGTAGAACTGGTGGAGGTTGGTTAAGTGCTGATAATAAAAATTTGTTTTATTTTGGTGAAAGCAAATCAATTTGGGAAGAAAGAAATAGAAAACTTGAAGCATTGGGTATTAAATAAAGAATTATGATATATTATATTATTAATAGTATTGGCGTTATTGGTTTATTATATCTTCAATATAAAAGATATAAATTAATAAAGGATATTAAATATACTGAAACTAAAAAAAGTTTTAGATATAAAACAAGGGGTTGGAGTAGAACTTCTAATCCAAAAGAAACTTGGGATACTTTCTTTATCTTAAAAGAGGATATAAAATCTTCAAATAAGAAAATGACTAAGTTTGTTGTTGAACAGGTTATACCTGGAGGTGGAGATGATAATCAACAAGCTATAGATCATTATACACAATGGTTTTATAAATCTAATGGAGGTGGTTGGTTAAAAACCAATGATGAGGATTTAATGGCGTATGAACCAACGTCAATTTGGGAAAAAAGAAATAAAAAACTAGAAGAACTAGGAATAAAATAAAAAAAATTATGACAAAGAATGAAATAAAAAAGGATTTGTATAAACAAAATCCGACAGCAGTGTTTACACATATTCGTAAAAATGTAGCTTTTTACAAAACAAAATTAGAGAATGATGCAGAAGTATTATTTGAGATACCTGTGGTAGATATGGGGGATGCAGACTTTTTCCAAGAGATGGAAGGAAAGTATTTAATTAGGTGGATAGCTAATAATGAATAATTTTGAACTAAAATAAAAATTAATATATAAAAATAAAAAGAATATGATTTATTTTAGAAAAAATTTAGCCGAAAGAAACTATTTATTAGGTATGAAGAAACTTAGTAAAGATACAAGAAAAATTAATAAATTAAAGAAAGCTAAATTGTCAGAAGATCAATTAAGAAATTTACTGGAAAGAAACATAATTTCTATGACAGAATACCTACTAATTATAGGTTCACAAAAATAAAATAAATAATGATTGAATCTATATTACATTTTTTAGGTTTATGTTCTGATGGTCATACACACTTTAAAATTAGTGATTTATTTTTCTCTATGAATGAAGTTAGAGATAAATTAAATTATGTAAAGTATTTTTTTATAGGCAAAAAAGAAAAAACAAAATAATATGAGTATTTACGCAACAAATTATACTGTTGATGAAACAACAGGCGAAGTAAGTTTAATTAAACACCTAAATAAGGTAAGAGTGGATCGTGGTAGATCTTCATCTAAAGGATGGAATAAATCTGGAAAGAAAGCTAGACATAAAAAATTGTATGTTAGTGATAGGTGGAATAAACTTAAACATAAAGAAAATCCTATAAGGAAATATTTAAATAAAACTAAATTAGAAGATTAATGATATATTTGTGTATTAAAGACTTTGATAAAGATAAAGTAAGTGTTAAAAAAGGTGAGCAAGTAGATTTGAAATTTGGTCATGATGATAGTGGAAAAATATATTGTTCTTATGTAAGACAAAATGATCTTGATCATGTTTTATATGGTAATTATGATATATTAGATCATTTTGTTAATTTGGCTAAATGGCGAAATGAGCAAATTGAAAATATAATAAATGACTAAGGAATATTTTTTTATTAATGATTATAATCATTTTGACCGTATTACTGGCAAAACACATTATTTTAATTACGGAGATAGAGTTTTTTTAAGAGAAAGTGTTTTTTCAAATGGGGATAAATATTATTTTTTTGATTTTATATTAACTGGAATAGAATTGAGTGATAATTTTTTTAAATGTTCTATTACTATTGATGAGTTTATTAAATTAAGAAATAAAAAAATTGAAAAAATAATTGAAGGGGAAGAATAACTTTTTAATATATATAATAATTAACATTGGTTTGTGGTGAAATGATAGAAATATCTTGGTAAACACACTCTCCAGTCCCGGGAGCGGGGATAACGAAATAAACTAAATATAGAGTCAGTATTTATAGAAATATAAATGCGACCAGGGTAGACCACTAAAACTTTGTATTATAGCTAATTGCCCTTTGGAGGTTCGAATCCTCCTGAACCAGCATCTTTTTACCTCCAAAATTATTTTTTTGGAGGTTTTTTTATGTCAAAAATTTTTCTTATATTTACATTATGAAAAAAGAATTAGAAAAAAAGAGCAAATATTTAGCCAAATTATTAAGACATGAACCCGAAGATTTAGTATTAGATAAATCAGGTTGGGTAACAACAGACGCAGTATGTTCAAAATTAGATATATCAAAAGCAGACTTAGAATTAATCGTTTCTACTAACGATAAGAAACGTTTTGAATTTGATACTACTAAAACCAAAATTAGAGCAAGTCAAGGACATTCCATTCAAACATTGGAAGTTTGGAAAGATTGGGAAACTTATATTCCAATGGGTGATTTATTTCACGGAACAGCAGAAAAAAGTGTAAACTCCATTTTACGCACAGGACTTAAATCAATTAGTAGAACTCACGTTCACTTAACAGAAAACGAAGATACTGCTGTAAAGGTTGGTGCTCGTCATGGTGATGTAGTTTTATTATTAATTGATGCAGTTCAAATGTATAATGATGGTATTAAATTCTATAAATCTGCGAATGGGGTTATATTAGTAGATTATGTAGCACCTGAATATATTGGTATATGGTAGAAATAAATTAAAATATTAAAGTCATGTTAGGAACAATTTTATGGTATTTTGGTGGATTAATAGGAATGTCTATGATGTGTTGGAAAAATTATCTATATAATAGAAAATTTTATAAAAGATTATCAAAAATGGTATTTGTTGATTCCGATAAATGTATCAGTGGTTATTTAGATAAACAAGAATATGCTATTTTTTATTATTGGAAAGATTCCAAAGATTTTACATTAGATTCCAATATTGATGTTTTTTTACATAAAACAGGATTATGGATTATGCCATATAACTTATATTGGTATTATAAATATAAAAATTTTATATTAAAACAAAAAACATATACAAGTAGAGAATTCTACAATAATAAAGAGAAACTTTTTCTATCTATTAAAAGAGAAGAAAAATTAGATAAAATATTAAATAGTTAAAAAAATGAACTTAATACAAGAATTACAATGGAGAGGTATGATACAAGATATTATACCAGGAACAGAAGAACAATTAAATAAAGAAATAAATAAAGCATACATTGGATTTGATCCAACAGGAGATTCATTACATATCGGTAGCTTAATACCAATTATCTTACTAAATCACCTACAAAAAGCAGGACATAATCCTATTGGGCTTATTGGGGGCGCAACTGGTTTAATTGGAGATCCTAGCGGTAAAAGTAGTGAAAGGAATATGTTAGATGAAGCAACACTTTTACATAATCAAAATTGTATTCAAAAACAATTAGAAAAGTTTTTATCCAATATACAAGTGGTAAATAATCACGATTGGTTTAAGGGAATTAGTTTCTTAAATTTTATTCGTGATATTGGTAAACTTATTACTGTTAATTCTATGATGGCTAAAGATAGTGTAAAGCGTAGAATTGATGGAGAAACTGGTATCAGTTTCACTGAGTTTACATACCAATTAATACAAGGGTTTGATTTCCTTTGGTTATTTGAAAACATGGATTGTAAAATACAAATCGGTGGAAGTGACCAATGGGGAAATATAACTACTGGTGTAGAAATAATTCGTAAGAAATTAGGTAAGGAAGCATTTGCTTTTACTTGTCCATTAGTTAAGAAAGCAGATGGTGGTAAATTTGGTAAGACAGAGAGTGGGAATGTTTGGTTAGATCCTAACAAAACATCGGTATTTGAATTTTTCCAATTTTGGTTAAAGGCTTCAGATGAAGATGCGGAAAATTGGATTAAAATCTTTACATTTTTAGATAAAGAAACAATTGACAATCTTATTTCAGAACACAATACCAATAAAAATAAAAAAATTTTACAGAGGGTATTAGCTGAAGAAGTAACTAGATTTGTTCATGGACAAGAAGAATTAGATTTGGCGATAAAAACAAGTCAAGTATTATTTTCTGATAACACGGAAGAAGTATTAAAAAGTTTATCAAATGATGAAATAGAGAAGGTTTTGGTGGGTGTTCCTACTACGGAAGTATCTGTTAATATTGATAACTTTAATGTATTTGAGTTATTGGTTAAGTGTAATATCTTTAATAGTAAAGGTGAAGCTAAGAGAATGTTTGATAATGGTGGGATTTTCTTAAATAAGAAAAAGTTAAACAAATTAAATTTTGAAAAAAGTGATTTGTTAAATGATCGTTTTCTCTTAATACAGAGGGGGAAAAAGAATTATTTTTTAATAAAAAACAATTTTGAAATATAATATATAATTGTAATAAAAATAACAAACAAATAAACATAAAATGTCAACATTAACTGTTCTATTTGTAGCATTATTACTTGCTACCATAGTTGTTCCCGCTTTCGGAAACGTAAAACATTAAAAAAGAGGCTCTGTTGAGCCTCTTTTTTAATTTAGTTATTTTTTAACATATTTATGATTTTCTTTATCATATATAATTCCTAACTTATCTAAATCCATTCCGAATTTTAACCCATAACTTTTTAAACAATCTTTAATATTATTAACGGTAACCATACCAAAAGACCTATACATTAATATAGTTTGTTCTGTTAATTGAGTTATATCTCCTAATTTTGTAAAATATGGTATTTTATCACTATTATCATCGGTTCTATCATATACCCATCTAGTAACGTAATGAATACAATTATAAGATCTTCTTGTTAAGTTAACAATTTTATCTTTATCTATATTCATAGTTTCAACTAATTTATCTATATCTTCGGTAGAAGAAAAAGTGTGATATTGTCTTTTTGCTATGTCTAATTGTTTTTGTAATTTATCTATTTTATTTTGAGCAGCAATTGCAGCTCTACTTGCTAATTCTTTAGAAACTTCATTTATAGTTTCTATCTCTGAGTACTTTTTTAAATGTTTCATTTTTTCATTTTTTTTTATTCTGTTCCATAATCACTATCTGGAAAATCTTTACCTCCTGTTTTACGCGTGCCAATTCTAAGTGTACTTTGAAAATCATTCAAAGTATCTAATGGTATATAATCTGTAATAATTCTTTCATTTGCATTATCTGCAAATATTAAATACTTCGTATCTTTTCCTATTATTTGTTGATTTAAAATCTTATCTTGTGACTTTTGTGGTATTATATCCGTAAATAATCTTATATTTGTAATTTTCATATTACTTGCTAATATATTTGCTGCTACAGAATTATCTATTGTTATATCTTGTGGAACTAAAGAAAGTTGTTGTGAATAAACTAAATCTAATTTAGTTGAATTTAATTTACCTGCATCTGCTTCATCTTCAGCATCACGTTTAAATATTGATAAAGATAATGCTTTACTTCTTTGGTCTATATTTAATACTAATCCATACCAAACAGAACTTAATAAATCAGTTGATAATGTAAAAGTATATGTAGTTGTATTTAACTTAATTATAAAATTATTATTTAATTTATTAATTGTAAATCCTTGACTATTTATATCATCATAATAATTTATGAAGTTATAATATATACCAGGACTTAATACATTAATATTAAACCAAGAAGTATATGATATGTTATCACTTATAGCAAATACATTTTTAAAATTTCTATATATTAACGCAGTTGCTAAATATTTAATGCTAGATAAATCATAATTAGTTTTACTAATTATATTAGAAGAATTTTCTATTAATTCTCTATCAATATCTGCAAATATTTCATATCTTAATAAGTCTCTTGATTGAGTTTTAAATTGTTCTATATTAGAAGATGCTTTTTTATCTAATTCATTTTCCAATCCAAATAAATCATTAATTGTAGAATTTTGAGTTAGTTTAGCAACTTTTTCAGTCATGCTCTCATTACCACCAATAATATTTGCTTTTTGAACATATTTTTTAAGAGCTATTTTATAGTATGTAGATGTGTTATTAAAATATTTAAAAGCATAAGCATGTTCTACTTGGAACATTCTATTTAATTCACAAAACCATAAAAAGTCTTCTTTAGAAGGTCTTTTCTCTACACCAAATGCATTCTTAAATGCATCTTTTGGTACATGTATTTCAAATGCTTCAAACAAACTTAAATCAAATTGATTCATAGTAATTTGATTATCAGGAAATTGATTATTATCTACACTAACTTTTAATTGTTCATCACATACATAATTAAGTAATTGATATTCATGGAAAGTATAATCAGTTCCATTTTTATCAGGGTCAGTTAAGAAATAAACTACATCGTGTCCAACTATTTCGTTAACATCATTACTTAATTTAGTTAATAAATTAACTGCTTCTGGTATTTTATAAGGCTTAAATAAATTAGCTTTATCTTGTGATGATAATTGATATAATTTTTGTGATTGATCACCATTTACAATAACATCTGTTCTTTGAGCAGTTTCGGGTGTATTAATTAATCCTAATATTAAACAATTGCAATCTTCACGAGATCCATATACATTAGTTTTTTTAGAATCATTTGTTACATTTTGAAAATCTCCTATTAAATTTATATCATAAATTTTTACATTATTAGTTGCTTCAATCAAATATTCTATTTGAAAAAATCTAATTGGTGTAATTCTTTCCGAAATAATATTTTCTTTTGTAAAATTTGTCCAATTTGTCACCGTTCTACCATAATCTTGCGAATATCTATAACTAATAGTATAATTACTATTATTTGCTATAACTTCTATATCAGTTATCTTAAATACCTTATATACATAAGGTGGCTTATATATAATATTTTGTCCTGTTGTCAAAGTAGCAGTAGCTGTTTCTGTTTTAATTAAATTTCTTTGAGTATTTCCTAATAAAGTCCAATTTAATAAAGTTATTGAACCTGATGTAGTTGATCCTTCTCTAGTAAATTTTATTTCTATATAAAACTTATAATCACCACTCCATGCTGGAAAATTATCTATACTTTTATTTAAGGGTAAATAAGTTGTCCATTTTACTCCATCTCTTGATATTCTATATGTCGTTGTTAAATAACGTGTAGATGTTTCACCAGTTGAATTATAATTAAATGTTTTTAACTTTTCTACACCACTTACATTATTTATGTATATAGAATGGGAATTAATTATCCCATCAAAAAGTGGATATGAATCAGTTAATCCGCTTGCTGTGGCAGCATAAACATCTGAAATTTCTAAATATCCTGTTGTAAAATCTGTTATTATGTTTTGCATATTAGTTATATATTAATTTTTTTTATTTGAAAAATTTTTTGTATATTTGTGAATAAATAAAAATAAATGAAAATAAAAGAAACATTTTTAAGATTAACAAGCAGAACTTACCCACACGGAACTGAAGCAGAGATTTTCGGACTTTTACCTAAAAATCTAAAAACAGATTCGTTTGGAAATCGTTTCCTTAAAATAGGAAAAAATCCAACAACTCTGTTTGCTTCTCACTTAGACACCGCAACACAACAATTGACAAACGTTCATCATGTAATAAATAATGGCATCTGTACAACAGATGGTACATCTATTTTAGGTGCAGATGATAAAGCAGGAGTAACTATCATGTTAAATATGATTGAACACAACGTTCCTGGTATTTATTATTTCTTCTTAGGTGAAGAAGTAGGGTGTTTAGGTTCTAAAGATTTAGCAAAAAGAGTAAAAGAATCTAATTTAGAAAATATCAAACGTGTAATATCTTTTGATAGACGTGGTACTGATTCCATTATCACATTCCAAATGAGTAAACGTTGCTGCTCTGACAAATTTGCTTTAGCATTAGCAAAAGAACTAAATGACAAAGGTGCAACAGATTACACCAATGACATAGTATTTAATTACAAAGATGATAACACAGGTCTATATACTGACTCTGCTCAATTTATTGACTTATATCCCGAATGTACTAATATATCTGTTGGTTATAAAAACGAACATACTTGTAAAGAAACTCAAGACTTAAACTTTCTAGAAAAATTAGCTAATGTATCTGTTTTAATAGATTGGGAAAATTTACCAACAGAAAGAGACCATACTAAAGTTGAATATAAATCATATAGTAGCTACTATGGTGGTGGTTATTATGGTGGTTGGGATGATGATTGGTCTGATTGGGGAGAAGATTATTATTCTTCAAGGTATAAAAATACTTATGCCTATGCTAAACCTGTGGTTGTAGAAGAAAATGAAGAATTACATTTTATGGATACTGATTGGCATACAGTATCAAGTATCAAAATAAATAAAAACTCCTCAGAGATTTTATCAGTTGATTTTGACCCAAAAAGAATAGAATATGAAGAAGATACTATCTACGATTTTCTATCTAAATTGGATATTGCATTTTTACAAATGAAATGGAATGGTGTTAAGTTGATAGTAGATCATGAAGATCCTATTAATGAAGGAAACTTTTCACATAGTACAGAAGTGACAAGAAAAGAATTAAGTGAATTTGTTCCTGAATTAAACTTCTGGAAAGATGAACTTCAAGAAGACTACAACTTCTTATATTAATATATAAAGTATGAAAAAATATTTAAATTGGTTTAATTCTAACATAGAGAATATTCTATATAGAATAGAAAAAGGACCTAAACTAAAATGTGATGCAATCACAGATACACATGTCATAGCAAATGGTAAGAAAATACCATTGAATACAACATCTCTGTTTTACAGAGATGTTGTTATTTGCTATAAAACAAATCCTATTGAGAAAAATATAATTTATATCAAAAATAAAATTATATACAATGGCTATCCTGAATGGGTCTTTGATAAAGGAAATAAAAAAGTTCTTAACGAATGGAGTTATGAAGATGGGGTTGAATTGGTTAAAAGAGGTGGAATAAGAAGTCAGCGTGTAAATGATCTAATTCAATTAGGAACTAAATGTGTTCGTTGTCCAAGAGAAGGAGTTAAGTTTTTAATGACTATTGATAAACCTGGTAGCTTACACTTTGATTTATATGATGAACATAATCATTTGATGAATATAGACCATATTCATCCAAAGTCAAAAGGTGGTAAAGATCATATTGATAACTATCAATTAATGTGTGAGGAAGATAATTCAAAGAAGGGAGCCAGTTTATTATAATATATACTTTATGATAACGATTAAAAAGAAACATAATATAAATGATATATTTTTCATAGAATTATTAGAAAAATATAATAATGTTATTCGTTATTCATATAATCGTAGGATTAAAGATAAAATTACTAAACTAAGTGATTTAGAAAAAAATGTTAAACAATTTATGAATAATATAGATTGTTTAGACGCTTCACTAATTAAATGTGCTGTTAAAAAATCAACAGAACTCCAAATTGATAAAAAACTTTATTTTGGCGGAAAATCTAATTTTTTTAAAAGAAAGTTCAATAAAATAAATAATCTAAATAAATTAACACCTCTTGAAGTTAGAGGTTCTTCAAGTGACCCAAATGGTAATAGAAAAGCATGTTTAAATGGTAGTATATTTACTTTTAAACCGAATAGAAAAATTAAATATGATATTGAATTAAAATTATCTAAAAATGAATCTAGATTATTATCAATAATTGAAGAAGAATCTAAACAAGGTTTAAATTATTTTAATTTTGAAATTAATGAAAAATATGTTTGGATTAGTTTTAATGAGCCTGTTTTAGAAAAACATGAATCTAAGAAAGATAGATATTTAGGAATTGATTTAAATCCTAATTGGTTAGCAATTTCTATACTAGATTCAGGCTCAAAAGAAATATTTAAAGAATTAATTGATTTGAGACTATTGAATAAATCTAAAAGAAATAAAAAATTATTTGAAATAATTCAAATAAACAAACATATAATTAATTTATGTAAGCACTATCAAGTACAATATGTTTGTATTGAAGATTTAATAATTAATTCTAAAAATCATAAGTTAGGTAAGTATTTCAATAAATTAATTAATAATGATTGGAATAGAAATTATTTAGTTAATAATTTAACCAAATGGTTAAATATAAGTTCAATAAAGTATAAAATGGTTAATCCTTTCTATACAAGTTTTATAGGACAGGTTAAAAATATAGATGATTATGATTCTATTGCTGCTTCAAAAGAAGTTGCTTATAGAGCATATTTAATGAGTAAAGGAATTAAAGTAAGTGATTATGTTAATAACTTTTTAAGTGATTTAGTATCTACCCATTGGAAGGAAATGATACCAAATATTAACACTTATAAAGAAATGTATGATTATTTTAAATCCTCAAAGAAATCTAAAAATAAATATAGATTTCTCTTTAATGATGTTGAAAAATATCAAAAAAGTTATTTTAGATTAAATTCTTTTAAATCTCTAACAGATTTAATAATGGTTTAATTATTTGTGAGGAATGTAATTCAAAAAAGGAGCTACATTAGAAGAATGTATTATAATTAATTTTGAAGAGTTTAAAAATAAATAAATAAATGAACGAAATACCATACGCTGAGGAAACTTTAAGATTAAGTAAACTTGATGACCAAATCGATTCTTATTCTAATAAAGAAATAGACTATTATTTAGGATTAACAAATGATGATTTATTAGAAATAAATGATAGATATATTCTTCATAAAATAAATAGATGTTACTTTCTTAAAGAAAGAAAATTGTGGGATCTAAGAGATTTAGTAATGACCGCATGTTATGATTATATAGAAGAAGTTGAAGGAATTAATATAAAAACTATTGATTTTGTTGATTATTTAACTATTATAGCAACTAAGTATCCACAGACAGTAAAAGAAGAATATTTATATATTATACCACATATGATTTGGTTAAATATGATTGGTAAAAAAGAAGCGTGTGAAATTTATGCTCCTTTATTTTGTCAAAAAATAGATCCTTATACTGAGTTCTTAAAAAGAAAAGAAGAGAAAAAGAATAAGGTATATAATGAAGATTTTGATGAACTAGAATTAGTTATTAAATCAGTTATTGATAATAATTCAGATAAAGTTAAAGAGTTTAAGAAAGGTAAAAAAGGTTTAATAGGTTTCTTTATTAAAGAAGCTAAAAAAATAAATAATTCTTTTGACCCTAAACATTTACAAGATTTTTTCCTAGATAGATTAATATGAAAATTGAATATAATAAAAAATGGAAACCTTTTAGTGAGATAAAAGGTATTTCAGATGAAGATTTTGATAAAAGATTTGAAATAGATAGAGAATTTATATTTAATACTCTATTTCGTAAATATTGGGTTAGATTTGTTAAATATCCAAATAAAGATAAAATTGTTTTTCATGGAGCATATACACCAAGAGTACCAAAATTTATGTCTATGTGGGTAGAAAAAATGATGTGGAAAGAACCATATACTACTATTTGGAAAAAATTATGTGGTGAGTTTAGAGATGAAATAACAGAATTAGAAATGTATACCAAATACAAATATAATTATGTTAATCCTAAAATGGTAAAAAGAGAAGAGATTATTAATAAATTATTAAATGACTAAAGATATAGAATTTGTAAATTTTTTAGAAGATATAGATCATATAGATGATTTAAAATCAATTGATATAGTATATGAATATTTAGATCCAATAATTGATTCTAAGGATTTTGATAGAGTTATGGATATATTAGAATTAATAAATCAAAAAACTTTTTCATTACGTTTATTAATTGCGTTATTAACTATAACGCATCCACAAAGAACTAATATATACAATAGAAAAAAAATAATTTTTACAATTAAACAAAACAGTGATTTAACTCACAATCAAATTGAGAGCCTATTAAAAGGTTTTTAACAAATTAATAAAAATAAAACTTATATTTACAATATGAAAAATACACAAAACATAATAATCAATAATATTAAAGAAATTGATTCTTTTATAAGAAGTAATTTCAGGATACAAATAAAAAGGAACTAATTAGTTCCTTTTTTACATTTAGTTTAAACTTTAAATCCTTTTTCTTCTATAAAATAAAAAAGGATTTTTTATGAAAAAAATTTGTACAAAATGTTTAAATGAAAAAGACTTAACTCTTTTTCATAATAAAAAAAGTGGTAAATTTGGTAAAAATCATACTTGTAAAGAGTGTAGAAAAGAAGAAAATAAAGAAAAAGTAAGTTATATCTATAACAAAAAAATAGAGTTAGGTTCAAAATGTTCATTATGTGAATTTGATAATTTACAATGCTTAGAATTTCATCATTTAGGTAATAAATTAGGATTAATAGACGAGTTTCATAAGAAAAAAGATATAGATAATGAAATTAACAAGTGTGTTTTACTATGTTCCTTTTGCCATCATTTACAAGTTAATCATCCAAAAAATAGAATGACAAGAGTTAAAAGAAATTATGATTTTGTAGACCAAGAAAAATTAATAATAGGTCATTGTCAAGAATGCGAAAGAAATGTTAACTTAGATAATTTATCTGCTTTTCATTTTGACCATCTAAGAGATAAGATACATAATATATCTTATATGTGTAGTAATAAATTTTCATTATGGAATATATGGCAAGAAATTAAAAAATGTCAATTACTTTGTGTTAATTGTCATAAAATTAAAACTAATAAGCAATTTAATCGGTTATCTTATTTGAAATTAAATTAAAAAATTTTATTATTAACCTTACTACCAATCTAAAAAATTTTTAATACTAAGTTATTAAAAATTAAAATAATGTCTTTAATGAGTTACTAGTAATCAAATAAACATATTTTATGTGAAAAAATAACTTAAAAATATTTTATGGAAAAATTTTAATATATAATTAAAAATAAGTGTATGTGGATTATGAAAAACCTAAAAAAATTTAACGAGGAGATTAGTGTAAAGTTTGATGATGAAAAATTAAACTTTCTAAAGAAACTAATTGTGGAATTAATTGATGTTAAGGAAACAATTGAAAAAAGAAAATCTTATAGTGATAGAGATTTAAAATTAATAGACTCACTAATGAAAATGAAAAAAAGCGAAGATTAATCTTCGCTTTTTTATTTCTTAGATTTTTTCCATTTACCACCTTTACTCTTATAGCGACGAGCAGCAGCACCGTTTGAATTTCCAGTTATCATTATCCTATTATTTTGTCTCATTACCCAAGTTCCATATTCAGTTTCAGGACACCACACATTTTGAATATCACTTTCATTATAAACCATACCTAATAAAGAATAATTTCTTTTTTCAGTTATTGAAAAACTATATAGATTTTGCTTTTCAATATAATTTCTTTTTATATTCCTACCTGTTAAAAAGGCAGACAATTCAAAAATATCAGCATGTATTTTATCTTTTTGTTTAAATCCATACACGTTATTTTTTATTCTTTCATTTGAATCATTAAAACCTTTTCCAGTTGTTATATCTTTTACTTGATTACCATCATATATAATAGCAGAAAGAAAAAATACTTCCAATTGTTCTAATGACATATTAAGTATAGTTTCTACCCAATTATTACCATATTTTGAAATAATTGGTAATTCACAAGATGGATAAGATTTATCTAATTTAGCATTACTTAAAATATAACCAGCTCTAGGTAAATCTTTTGTTTCAATAAATTTAACCCCTCCACTTATAAATTTAGATTTATTAAGAAATTCTAAATAATCTGAATTTTTATATCTTTGATAATGTCTAGCAATTGTTTTACACTCTTTTTTAGATTCTTCGATAGATATTTCTTTATTTTTTATTTTTTGTATTAAATCAAAAATTTTTATTGATTCATCATTAATTTTTTGATTAATAGATTCTCTATAATATAACCATCTATGATTAGGAGTACAAGTTATTTCAAAATTAAGACCAGATTTAATCATTTTTATTGTTTTTTGATTTTCATAGAAATGAATATTTAATAAAGGTGTCCATTTAAGAGAATCTGAATTAGGATCATAAGCTAGAATTTCATCATTTAAAGTTAATTCATTATGTTTTTTCCAACCTTTTTTTGTTAATGCCTCTGAATCTAATGGAACACAATAAGCACTTGGATAAACATCAAATGTTCTTTTAGCCCAAGCAATACAAGAAGCCCAAAGTTTTTTATTTGTAGGTGAATTTTTTTCTAAAATAAATTCGCTATACTCAAGGATAAATTCCATAATATTTTTTATTTTTATATATTAAAATTTTTAAGTAAATTTATGTAAATAAAATAATTTATGAATATTACGAAAGAACAATACGAAGACGCATTAGATTTAATAAAAAAGTATGAAATCTACAATAGAACCTCTTTTTCTAAAACTTGTTGTGTGTGTAAAAGCGCCGTGGTAAAAACATTAGAACCTGCCCCAAGTATTAAAAGAGCAATGTGGGATTCTGGAATGGTGACTGAAATCCAAGCAGGTTTTGGTAGTTCATATGATATGGATACTTTTCTAATAGCAATTTGTGATGATTGTACAACAGATTTAATTAATTCAAATATAATTGAAAAAGTAAATGGTAGAAATTAAAAAAATATATGTCTTTTTAGAAGATTTTTTTGATAAAAGTAAAGGAACATTACCAAATAATGTAAATAATCTTAGTCGTAAAGACGAAATTATTAATTACTTATTATCTAATAAAGAAGATTATCTAATTATAGATGATGATAGTCAATTAAATAATTTACCTACTAATATAAAAGAAAAATTAATTTTAACAAGCCCTTTAATAGGTCTTACTAAATCTTTATTATGAAAGAAGATGAATATGTATGTATTAGATACTATCACATAGATAATACTAGACAATTTATGCCGAATATGATTTATATTTTTAAGGAAAAATTGGAATATAAAGGAACTGAATACGAATATAAGAATTTTTATAATTTCCAAATGAAGTATTCAATAGGAGATATTTTATTTCAGCACTATTTTATGCTTAAAAAGAATTGGGATAGAGAACAAAAATTAAATTTTTTACTAAATAATTAATGAAAGAATTTTTCCCAAATTGGGATGGTAAAAATCATGAATATGGGGATGTTAATTCTCTTATTATAAAGACAGGTAAGATTTTATCAAATAATTAAAAAAGTTTTTTAATTGAAACTTTTTTCTTATATTTGTATAAATAAATAACAAACAAACACAAATATTTAAAAAAATAAAAAATAATTTTTTTATTTCAAACTTTTTTCTTATATTTGTATAAATAAATAACAAAGGAACAAACAAATTTTAATATATACTTTTATGATAAACTTATTAAACATATCAATTATGCCGCAACAACAACCCGATCAGGATCCTGATAAGGAATGGCTAACTCATGTTTAATATTTTGTAGCAAAGATATTGAAAAATCCCCTGAGTTAGTTAAATAATTCAGGGGATTTTTCTTTTTTGACATATTGTCCTATGGTGAAGGGTTTATTATTCTGGGTGTTGGCCCCAGCGATCCGAGTTAGATTCTTGGACAAGCATCAAAATATATTTCTCATTGGTATAAAGGTATTACGTGCGGATTTGGCCCGCAAAAACTCTGATCGTTCCGGAGATGAGAAACAAAAATAATTAAAGTTCGGATTCAATTATTATACAAACGGACATCATATATAATAATATATAAAAATAAAAATTATGATTAATGATATTAAAAAAGAAGAGTTAGAAAAAGTAGTTATAGGTTCAATATCTTATGTTGAAGTTATAGATAAATTGGGATTAGATAAATCAAGTAGTTCTTTAAAAAAACATATTAGTAGATTAATAAAAAAGTTAAATATCAATATAGATCATTTTACCTTTTTAAGTAAATTAAAAAACTCTAAAGAAATTTATTTAGATAAAGAAAAATTAGAAAAATTAGTAAATAAAAATAACTCTTTTACTAATGTTTTAAATGAGATGGGTTTATTAGCTGTTGGTACAAATTTTAAAACATTAAAAAAATATTTAAACCAACATAATATAGATTATTCTAGATTTAATAAAACATCTAATATAAAATATGATAAAGATAATCTATTAAAAATAGTTAAAGAATCATTTACTTATAAAGAATGTCTATTAAAATTAGACATAAGAGCAGCGGGTAATAATTCTAAAACATTAAAAAAGTATATTGAATTATACAATATAGATATTTCTCACTTTAATCCAAATTATTTTAATGCAGTAATGTATGGAAAAAGTAAAAAAATTGATTTAGAAAAGATTTTAGTTGAAAATTCAAATTATTCAAGAAAAGATTTAAAAAAAAGATTATTTGAATTAAATATTTTAGAAAACAAATGTTGTTTATGTGGTCAAGATGAAAATTGGAATGGTATGAAAATATCTCTTATATTAGATCATATTAATGGTGTTTTTAATGATAATAGAATAGAAAATCTAAGAATAGTTTGTCCTAATTGTAATGCTGGATTAGAAACTCATTGTAGAGGTAGTAAAGGATTAATTAAAAATAAGATTAAAATTATAAATAATAACACAAATAGATATGATAAATGTGAATGTAATAATATTAAATTAAAAGAATCAAAAAAATGTAAAAATTGTTCTTTTAAAACAAGAAGAAAAATAGAAAGACCAAATATTGAAATCTTATTAGAAGATGTAAAAGAATTAGGTTATCGTGGAACTGGTAAAAAATATGGTGTAAGTGATAATTGTATAAGAAAGTGGATTAAAAATTAAAAATAACTATGTGGTTGAATGGTTTACAATGCTTGGCTGTCTACCTTGCGGTTGGGGTTCGAATCCCCTCATAGTTGCTAATATAACAGGAAATGAAGGCAATTGGAAGCCGACTCCGTTTGGATCGGAGAATTATGCGAGTTCGAGTCTCGTTTTCCTGACCAGTATAAAAAGGGGGTAGGGTCTGCTTGGCGTGGACGTCTCTCGGTCACAGAGTTCAATCTAGGAGGGTTCGAATCCCTCTATCCCCGCTAAATAGAAGTGTAGTTGAATTGGATACAATAGTGCCGGTGTTGGTAAAGGTTGGGGGTTCGAGTCCTCTCGTTTCTGCAAAAAAGAATATCTTATAAGATATTCTTTTTTATTTACACTAACTTAATAAATAAATTATATATAAAAAGAAAAAATAAATTATGAAAAAATTTAAGTTAGTTTATTCTTCAAATAAAGAAGAATTTGAGAAAGAGGTAGAAAAATATCTCAACGAAGGTTATGAAATTAATGGGAATGTATCAAAATCAGAAAATGGATATATTATCACATTGATAAAAAAAGAAAAAATAGAAATTCCTATCGAAGAATCTAAAATTTCTTCTAAAAAAGAAATTTTATTTAGCACTAAATTAGTAAATGAGAAACAGGTAGAAATACAAGAAGGAAAATTAGTATCATTTGATGAAAATCCTTTTTATAAAAATATAGTAGGATTAAGAAAACCTTTTTTAAAATATGAATATTCAATAGATGAAACAAAGATAATTAATAATTACCGAAAAAATCCATTATTATTTTTTAATAGTTTATATATAACAACTTATAATGATCTAACAAGGATTAAATTAAGAGATTACCAAGAAGAAATTCTTAAAAATTATTTTGATTATAAATATAATATAAATATGATGTCAAGACAATTAGGCTCTTCTCTAATTAATTCTTTAATATCTTTATATGAAGCTTGTATAAATGGTAAAAAAATAATTATACTATGTAATACAAAATCAGAATGTTTTGAAATAATAGAAAAAATCGAAAATTTATACAAAAATTTACCATTTTATATAAAACCAGGTATTCTAAATATGAATAGAACACATATGATTTTTGATAATGCTGGTGAAATAAACACATATGTATATGCCAAATATTTCAATATAGGTAAAAAGATAGACGTGTGTATTTTTTCTGATTTTGCTCATTCTCAATTTTCAGAAAATATATATACTAATTTATACCCTACATTATCTTCGGAAAATGGTAAAATTATAATAAACTCAAGTCCAAATGGAAATAATTTTTTCTACAAATTATTCCAAAATGCTGAAAGATTAGAAAATGATCCTTTAAAAACCAATTTCAAAGCAAATAGGTATTATTGGTTTCAAGTTCCTAGAAGTAAAGAATGGATGTATAATCTAATTGATATGATAGGCAAAGATAAATTTAATATGGAATATAACTTACAAATCATTTAATCAAAATAAAAATAAAATAAATTTCATTTATTCAAATATTTTTCTTATATTTGTTTAAATGATTTTTTTATGTCTATGAATAAGGAAAAATATATTTGTATTAAAGATTATATCTATTATTTAGATGGATATTTAGGTATGAAAGTTGAATATAAACTTGGTGAAATATACGAGTTTGACCCAACAGGTATGATTGATTCTTGGTTATTAGAAAATTCATATAAAGATATATTTATACCATATAAAGTTTATTTAAGAGAACAAGCAATAAATAAAATATTAAATAATGAATGAATATATTTGTTTAGAAACTCATGATACAGAACAAGGATTTTGTTTTTATAAAGGTAGAATTTATAATCTTTATTATAACGATTATAGTAAAGATAGTATAGATAAAAAAATAAAAGATTGTCTTTTAATGCCTTATAAAGTGTATATGAGGGAGAAAAAGATAGATGAAATTTTAAATAGTTAATTATGAATTTATATAAGGATGATACCCAATATATATGTCTAAAAAATTATGAAGTTTATAACTTTAAACTCAAAGAAAATTATGTATATAAGATGTGGCAACTAATGTTTAATGGAGAACTTGCTTTATCAATGAATTATTTATTAGATAATAGTTATTTAGTAAATTATAAAGCGTATATGCGTGAGAAAAAAATAGATGAAATTTTAAATAGTTAATTATATGGATTTAATAATATGTATGGGATTACCTGGTAGTGGGAAAACTACTTTTGCTAAAAATCAAAACTATAATGCAGTTGATTTTGATTGTAAATATACTAGGGATGATTTTCCTAGAAATGTTGATTTGTATCTAAAAAACAATAAAGTTTTAGTTCTTGATGGTTTATTTTTATCATATAATGATATTTATAAATTATTAAGTATGTTTCATAATTTTTATGGTAAAATTGATGTAGTATCTATTGAATACTTTATTCCTAATATAAAAAATTGTTTACATAACGATAGATATAGGAGAGATATATCATCTAATATTACTATAAAAAATGCTAAAATGGATGAAATAAATAATGAATTTATTTCCAATTTAGAAACTGATTTTCCTTTATTAAAAAATAAAATTATTTACAATCTACATGAAGTAGGTCGTAAATCTATGTATCAACTTTTTATTGATAAGTATAAATTACATCTTGATAAAGAGGAATATGTATTTGGAGAATCATGGTCATTAGGCGGGACATGGAGAAATTGTTGGGATAGAGGTGGAGATATAGAGGAGGAAGATAAACCTAGCTTTAGTATATTTTGGGATTTATTAAATGATTGTCTTCCAGATGATTCTGTCTTAAAAGAAGAAGTTTATAATAAGTTTGTACAAGATGATACATTCTTTGAACATGATTATTATGGGGGATGTGAAACTAGAGGTGTTGAGTATTTTAATGCAAAATATTTGTTTGATTACTTAATGAATAATACATATTTTAGAAGAAATGAATTACTTGAAGAATTATTAAATGATTAAATATGAATATTAAATATAAATGTGTATGTTCTTATAAAGGATTTATTAGAGGTAATGACTATGAAGTTAATAAACATGATTTAATTAGTCCTTATGATAAAAGTTCAGCAGGTAGTGTGTATCTTTTTAATGGGGATAATAATATATTATTGTTAAAAACAAAGGATGAAGGAAAAATGTTATTTATAGAAAATGATATTATTGTCTTAATAAGACAAGATATTTGGAGAGAAAGACTTTTAACTAAATTATTAGAAAATGATATATAAATGTGTTAAACCTTCTTTATTATTTAAAGAAGGTAAAAATTATGAGTTTTCATACATATCACCTTATTATATGTTTGGAGATGAATATGGATTTAATGTTGGATTATCTTCATTTGATAATGGAAATACTTTATTTTTTCCATATGGTAATGGATTTGAACCATGTTTTCAAAAATTAGAATTATGGAGAGAACAACAATTAGATAAAATATTAAATACTTAACTATGTTTCCTTTATTTAATTATAAATATAAAATACCTCAAGAAAATGATCTTGGGGCTTTTGGTGTTAAAAGAAAGTATGATATTCATACAGGAGTAGATCTTTATTGTAATCATGGTGATGTAGTTCTTTCAATAGAAGAAGGTGAAGTATTAGCTATAAAACCATTTACTGGGGAAATCGCAGGATTTCCCTGGTGGAATGATACTTGGGGAATTGCTATAAAAGGTAAATCAGGTATAATTAATTATGGGGAAGTTAAAGTTTAAAAGAAGGTGATTTTGTAAAAGAGGGTGATATAATTGGTATAGTTATACCTGTCTTAAAAAAGATAAAGGTAAAGTTCCTTCAACAAGTATGCTACATTTAGAATTATATAATAATTATAATGGTGAATGGGTTGAATGGGAATTAGGAAATGAAAAACCTGATAATTTAGAAGATCCAACTAATTTATTAATTTCTTTATATAAGAATATATGAGTAAACAATATAAATATGTATGTATTAAAGAAGTTTTAATAGATGAGGGTGATGATATAGAAAAATATAAATTATATTTTCGTATAGGTAAAATATATGACTTTATTAAAGGTAGTCATCCTGGAGTTATTTATGATTATAAACACAATAATGTATATTATTTAAGTCAAAAAGAAATGGAAGAGTTTTTCATGCCTTTAAATGAATGGAGAGAACAACAAATAAATAAAATATTAGATGATTAAGAAAAAATACTATTGTATAAAGACACATAATTGTTCTAAATGGAAAGTTGGAGAAATATATGAATTTGATAAATGGCAAGTTGTTAAAATGGATTGTGATTTAATCAATTCTAGATTTAGTGATTGGTTTTTAAATGAACAACAATACAGAAATTATATAATAAATAAAGTATTACATGAATAATATAACAAAAGGAGATTTATTAAGGTTTGTAAAATCATATGAACCTTTTTATGAAGTAAAAGATACTAAATTTTTAAATTCCATATATCATATACAAGAGTCTTGTCATAGATATTTTTTACACTCTTATCCAAAGGATCATGTATTAAATGAATGGGAATATAATTCGGCATTATATAATGATAATTATTTATATGGATTAATGGATTTAAGACCTGTATTTGAAAAGTTTCATAAGGTATATTTAAGAGAACAAATAATAAATAAAATATTAGATGAAAGTTAGTTTAATTTGCATTAAAAAAATTACAGAATTAGAAGATTGTAAAGATGATTTATTAAATAGATATATATTAAATAGATATATAAATTATTTTAAAATAGGGAGTATATATCAATTTGAAATTGATTTTGAAACTATTAAAATTGAAATTGAAAATAAAGATTTTTTCTCTTATTATGATCATATAAATGATTTTGCTTTTCATAAAAGTGAGATAGATGAACATTTTATGACATTAGATGAATGGAGAGAACAAAGAATTAATAAAATATTAGATAATGAGTAAAGTTGTTTGTATTAAAAAAGTTTTAATAGAAAAAATAAATGATAATAATAGTATTTATAATAAATTTATAATTGGAGAATTATATGAGTATAATTTTAAATTAGGAGAAGAATACCCATATAAAATTATTTTTTTAGGAGAAAAAACTTATTTTAATAAACAAGAAATGGATGAATTTTTCATTCCATTAGATGAATGGAGAGAACAAAGAATTAATAAAATATTAGAAGATGATTGAGATTGAAAAATATGTGTGTATAAGTAATGATATGTATAATTACCTAACCATAGGTAAAGTTTATAATATTAAAAAAATATCAATTAAAGATATTAAAACATATATCTTATATCAAGACCATTTACTACCTATACAATTTACACATAATGTAGTAAAAAAATTATTTATCCCCTTATCAGAATGGAGAAATCAACAAATTGACAAAATTTTAAATGATGAAAATCTAAATTAGTGTGTAAAAAATTTCAATTCATGCAAGATCATGATATAATATATAATATATAATTTACATACTAACTTAACTTTGTATATTTTTTAAGAACTTATTAATAGTATTATTTCTATTCTTAATTTTTACATACTCATTTTCATCTATTATATCAGTTTCTGTTATTATTTTATGTTTTAACTTGTTATTACTATCGTAATACTCAACTAAAATTTTACCAGACTCTAATTTTTTGATAATTTTTGACATTTTAAATACATCTCTTATAAGAACTTTTTGCCCAACAAATAAATACATAATGATATATTTTTTATTTTATATATAATTTATGAATAATAACATTTTTATGATCAAATTCAGTAAACCTAGCTCTGAGTTGACGAAAGAGTATAACGACATGAATGTAGAAGATAAAAAAAAATTATCTGATATAAATATCTCATCATTGATTGATATTGATGATGAAAATGGTTATGAGTGTTATATTATATGTGAAGAGGTTGATATTGAAAAATATAAAAAAATTTTAAATTCGAATAAAATTTCGTATATTTGTAATAACATATCAAAAAAAGTAATCTCTGGCGAGATTAACCTAGAAAAATATATCAAAGAAAAATTAGATAGTATTAATAAACAATATTATAAAGAATTTATAAAATCAGTAAATACATTTATTACAGAAAATCTAAATTTAGACGATATACTAGATAAGATTAGTTATTCAGGACTTAAATCATTAACAAAACTAGAAAAAAAATACTTAAAAAATTATAAATAATGGTAATAAATTTAAAAAATAAACCTCAAAGCATCTTAGAAGAACTCCCTAAATTAGATATTAGGAGTTTTCTAATAATTAAAATAAGAAAATTAGTTTTTAAATATAAAGACATATTAGATGTCAGAAAATTATATTTAGAAACCCCTGCATCAGGGGTTGTTTTTATTGATGTATTTCCACATTTCACAGATAAGAAATGGCTTAAATATGAAAGTTTTACTAATAAAGAACTAATGAATATTTATCGTGTTTTAGAAGCTGGAAATGTATATGGACTTATAGAAGATAAAATAAGAATCAAACCAAAAATATACAAATAAAATGAACGAAATAAAAATACCTTTCTTAGAAGAAGATAAGAAAATAGAAAGAACAAGAGACAAATTTTTACTTTTAACACAATTAAAAGGAAATGTAGATATGGAACTTATGAAGTTAAAATTAAAAGAAATAACTGATAAGTATAATACTACACAAATAACAGACGAAGAAATTACTTTAATAAAAGATAAATTAAACTCCTTTGAAAGAGGTTCAAAAGAACTTTTAGACTTTATTGAAAAAATAATTGATTCATCTTAATAAAAGATAAATTAAACTCCTTTGAAAGAGGTTCAAAAGAACTTTTAGACTTTATTGAAAAAATAATTGATTCATCGTATTCTACCGAAAGCCAAAACAAATTATTCGGTGATAAAAAATTTAATACAGAAATAAGACAAATAATAACTAATAATAACTCAAAAAATTAATAATGGAAGTAATTATACCAAAATACTCTACAGAAGAAAAAGCAAATAGAATAGTAGAAAATCTAAAGATTTATACTGAAGTAGCAAACAGATGTGATAAAGAAAATGAACTTAAAAAAGAAGATGTTAATTATATCTTTAAAAGAATAGGAGAAATAAGATCAAAGTATGAAACTATAGAAATTTCAGATGAACAACTTTTCTTATTAAGAACTAAATTAGAATCTTTTGAAAGAGAATCAACTTACTTATTAGATTTATTATTAGAGATACTTGATAGTAAATATAATAGTGAAAGTAAGAAAAAAATATTTGCAGGATATGCTAATGAATTAAAAATTTTAAAAACATATAATTTAAATAATTTAAATAACGATTAAAATTAATTAAAATGTTAAATGTAACTGACGAGTTACTTTCCTTTTTAAGGAAGTTAGAAGATAAAAAAGTAATGGATCTTTTTAACTCCTACGCTGAGTTTGATATGAACTATCTTGGACTTGAAGCCAATGGTCTAATATCATTTATACCAAGTTCAAAAATTGATAAATTAAACAACGAATCACCTTATACCAAATATAGGTCATCAATAAAGTTTGGTAGATTGTTAGTATCATTATTTGATACTGCTAAAATAGAATACAAACCTTCCGACATAGAAGTATTAGTTAATAAGTTTAAATCATGTTTAGACGAGTATAACAAGTTTGATCTATTTGATATAGTTAGTGGTGAAGATATACCTAAATGGTATCATTACAAAACTAACCTAAATCATGGTAATCGCCCACTTGAAGGTAAAGGATCTTTAGGACACTCTTGCTCAGGTCATGCTATTAATTTAGAGTTATACAGAGATAATCCTGAAAGGATTAAATTAGTAATTCTATATAGTGATGATACTAAAACAAAAATTATAGGTCGTTGTATATTGTGGGTTATTGATGAGAAAACCCATCTAATGGATAGAGTTTATGTTGAGAATGAGAGTGATTATTTCTTATTTAAGAAGTATGCTGTTATTAAAAACTTTTGGAGAAGAAGTCATAACAATAAATTTGAAGCAAACTTCATAGCTCCTGATGAAACTATTATTGATAAAGAAGTAAGAATACCTATCCATGAGATAGAGTATTTTGGTTATCCTTTCTTAGATACCATGAAGTTCTATAACACAAAAGAACATTATTTAACTAATAAACATCCTAAAGAAAATACTGAGGGTTGGTTATTATTGGCCCTATATGGAGGAAGAGGTGGCTACATAAACCTACATACCGGAAGAAACCATAATCCTCGTGTAGATCCTTATGGAAATCCACCAAGAGAAGAAGAAGAAGATGAAGAAGAATTTGAACTTGAAGATGAATAAATAAATAAAAATATGAAAACTAGATTAATAGATGTAGTGAAAACTGCAAAAACACCTTTCGTAATAGTTCTAATTGGACCACCACTTAGCGGTAAGTCAACTCAATTAGAACTAGCAAAAAATGCTGGAATAGATTTTGACATAATAGGAGCAGATGCTATCCTTATGGATGAGTATGCAAAAAACGGAGAAACTTATACAGAAGCGTATGCTAAGTCTAATTCAAAAGAAGTTAATCGTATATTAAAATATAGATTAGAAGAAGCGTCTGATTTAGGTAGAAATGTCATAGTGGATATGACTAACTTAACTTCCAAAAGAAGAAGAACTACATTAAATTATTTTGGTGATGAATACACTAAAATTGCTTATCAATTTGAATTATTAGATAAATCAGAATATCTTAAAAGAAATGTTAAGAGAAATGAAGAAATAGGTAAATATATACCTGAGTCTGTAATTTTCAGTATGATAGCGTCATTTCAATCTCCCTCAAAGGAAGAAGGTTTCAATGTAATACTTAAGCAAAATTAAGCAGTTATCCTAACCAAAGGGTTAGGATAACTTTTTAGACATTTCATAGATTGTGCCATCTGTAGATGGTCTTATTTGATCTCCATGTCTGTAATCGTTAATACCTGACGATATTATTTTAAATCCTTCATTAAGGATATTTTTTGAAGCGTTAAAATCTCTATCATGTTTAGTATTACAAGAAGGACAAGTCCATTCTCTAATACTCAAATCTAATGATTGATTAATATACCCACATTTACTACATGTTTTGGATGAAGGAAAGAATCTATTTACTTTAATAATTTGTTTATCATTCCATGTTGCTTTATATTCAAGAAAATTAATAAACATACCCCAAGAACAATCTTGAATATGTTTAGATAATTTATGATTTTTAATCATGCCTTTAATATTGAGGTCTTCAAGAAATATTATATCATATTTTTTGACTAAATCAGTAGAAACCTTGTGTAGATTATCTTTACGAGAATTGGTTATCTTCTTGTAAATCTTAGCTACTTTTAAACGTTGTTTATTATATCTATTACTTCCTTTAATTTTTCTACTTAAATGTTGTTGATTTACTTTTAATTTAGTAGAATATTTTTTAGTATATCTATTATTTTTATATTTAAAACCATCAGAAGTTATAACAAAATCTTTAATTCCTAAATCTATACCTACTGATAATCCTGTCTTTTCTAACTTTTTATGGTCAGTTTCTACTACTATACTCACAAAGTATTCGTTAGTTGGTGTTTTAGATATAGTACATTGTCTTATCTCTCCATTAAACTTTCTATCTTGAATCATTTTTATACCTTCTTTGAATTTAGGTATATTTAGATATGATTTTTCAACAGAAATATATTGTGGAATATGAAAAGAGTTTTTATTATGCTTAGACTTAAATTTTGGAAATTTAGTCCTTCCTTTAAAGAAACCATTATATGCTCCTTCTAAATGCTTTAAAGAATGTTGAAGACTTTGAGAACTAACTTCTTTTAACCATTTGAAATTTTCATCTTTTTTTAAAATAGTTAAAGATTTAGCGTTATCATAATAGTTTAAAGTTTGTTTATTAGTTTCGTATTCCTTTTTTCTTTCATTAAGAAAATAATTATAAATAAACCTAACTGAACCAAAATGTTTATTCAATAAGATAGTTTGTTCTTGATTTGGTAATAATTTATATTTGAAACTTTTTAACAATTTTTATATTCTATAATTTTATATAGAATATATAAAATATATTATTCTTCCTTTAAAAAAAATTTTTAATTATTAAATATATTTCGTATATTTGAGTTATGAAAAAATTATTGATAATTACGTTATTTATTACAGGAATTGCTAACGCACAAGATAGTACTTGGAAAAAATTTGGTGACTACTCACTTAGTGGTAATTATATTCATGTGAATAGTGTTAAGCAACAAATACTTAACACAAATATCATGCAAGATTTTACTAAAAAAGGTGAGTATCACCAATTTTTTGTTAATTATACTTTTTTAAAAAAAGATTCATTATTAGTAAGTAATGACTTAAATATTAAATATCAAAGAAAAAAGAACATAAATAATTGGAATTATTATAATTATGTAATCTATTCTACCTTAAAATCAAGATCTGTATTAAACAGAGAAGAAGTTGGTTTAGGTATTGGTAAAGAAGTAATTAAAAAAAGTCTTTTTATATTAAATCTATCAATAGCATTAGATTATTCTAATACAGAATATACTACTAAAAAAGTAGACTATGTTAGATTAAGTAATCGTATTCATGCTGTTGCAAATTTTCCTAATTTTACCTTAAACACAGAAGTTTATATTCAACCTGATATTAAAGATTTTAATAATCTAAATTACAATTGGATTCTTAAAATAAATATACCTGTGTATAAGAATTTCTTATTTAGTTTAAGTTCAGTAAGAACTTTTGAAACATACAATCCAAATATTAAAAATTCCAATATGAATGATAATTTTTTAATTGGATTAACTTATAAATATTAATATGACAATAGAAAAAGAAGAAGCAAAAGTAATTTATTCTATAATGAGTAAATTAAAAGAATCTGCTGAGATAGATTTTAGATTTATTTATGAAGAAAGAATGCATTATAATAAAGAAATGTATGTAGTAATTTCATTAAATAACTCTTATTATGTTTATATAACTAAAAAAGATTCTAAATTATACAATATTTGTTATACAAGTAATATTGTAAATTATGATTTAGATTTTAATTTAGTAGATATAAAATATGTATTAGATGCTTTTATTAAAAATATAAGTGTTTTAGAACAAATCGAAAGATATGAAGTCTTAAAAGAAGCGTGTTTATCTAATTTAGATATGTTAAAAAGACCTGGATATATTAGAGATTTAAGATTAAATGAGATTTTATGTTAAATCAAGACTATCAAAAAGATATTGATAGTGTAATATCAATATTAAAAAAAATTTGTTTAGATAGAGATTATTCTTGTAAATATGAAGATCCTTACTTTGTTATGGAGATATCTGAATTTAAAAGAAAAGGTCATTTATATCATAGTTTTATTATTAAAATAAACCCATCTTCGGATAAATATCTATTAAGACTTTATCATAATGGATTTGATGATACTAAATTTATTATTGATTTGCCTTTATACTTAAATATAAATTTTTTACTACCTTATTTAGTTGAAATGTATATAGATAATATTATTTTACATAGAAGAAAAGTATTAGAAATAAGAGATTTATTTAATAATTATAGGAATTTTTGTGATAAAATAAAAAGTCCTGAGTATATAAGAGAATTAAAAATAAAAAAAATTCTTGAGTAATTTTATATATACTTTATATGAAACATATCAAAGAATATAAAAATTTTCATTCTTTAAACGAAGGTTTTAAGGAATTATTAGTTGCTACTGCTATGTCTTTAGGATTAATTACTAATGCAAAAGCAACTGAACCAATTGTTAAAAATTTAACACCAACTGAATATTGTAAATCTATTTTTAATGATAGTACTTTAGAAAAAGCAAAAGATTTTTGGAAATATTGGTTAAATGATTCTTCTACAATTGCTAAATTGGCTAAAATACATAAAACTTCCGAAGAAGATATTAAAAATAATTATGTTCCAAAATGGCTAAAGATAATTGAACCATTAAAAATTGAATATGAAAATCTAGGTGATAATACAATTGCAGAAGTAAATCCTTCATTAGATATACCATTTGTATTTGTTAATACTGGTTCTGAAGTATTTAGTCTTAAAAAAAGAAACAAATATGAAATTGAAGGTGTAAGAATTTTAGTTCACGAAATTCAACATAAAATGAGTGCTTTAATTCCTATTAATCCTCAAAAAGTAGTTAATTTTTCATTTGGAAAACAAAATCATGTAAGCGGTTGGGTTAGTAAAATGTTTCCTCCTGAGTTAGTAGAAAGAGTAGGAAAAGATTTTGGTATTAGTGACCTTAAAGAAGTTAAATCTAATTTATACTCATTATTTAATATGTCAAATAAAAATGATATGAATTATGCTACTAATGCTACTGAAATGACATCAAGAATAGATGGTATAAGATATAAATATGGTATTAAACCAAGTGAAAAAGGATTAACACCTGAAATGTTTAAAGACACATTTTTAAAAATCAAATATGACCCTGATAAAGATTGGATATTAATCCTATGGTCTAGATATGGATTTCCACCATTCAAAGATTTCTTAAATGGATTAGAATCATTAGCAACAAATACACAAAAATTAGATAGTAATATCTAATATCACAAACATTTTTTCATTTAAATAACTTTTTTAATTTTTTTTAATAAAAAAGTATGGTTACATTAATAGCGGCCTGCGCCAAAAACAGAGCAATAGGCAAAGATAACAAATTATTATGGCATCTGCCATCAGACTTAAAAAGATTTAAGAGACTTACAACAGGAAAAACTGTTGTAATGGGTCGTAAAACTTATGAGTCTATCGGAAAACCACTTCCCAATAGAAAAAACATTATATTAACAAATAATAAAGATCTTGTTATAGAAGGTTGTGAAACTATAAATTCAATTTCCGAATTGAATTTAATGGAAGATATTGTTATTATTGGTGGTGAGCAAATCTACAACTTATTTATTGATTACGCAGATGTAATAGAATTGACTTTAATTGATAAAGATTTTGAAGGAGATGCTTTTTTTCCTGAGATTGACTTAACAAAGTTTATTAAAGATGTGGATGAACCTATGTATAGTGATGAATTTAATTATAATTATATAACATATAAAAAAATATATTAATATGGAAGATTACGAAAAGTATATTGCTGATTTAAGAGAAAACTTATCTAAAAAAATGATTAAATACGTTTTAGATAAGAATAATAGAAAAAACATTAAATCTAAGAAAGTAGGTGATACTAAGTTTACTATAAAAATAGTAAATGATCCAATTTTTATTGAAAAAATGAACCAAATTGGTAATGAGATAAATTATCATACTATTTATTACATAGCTAAAAATGGATTTGATGAAAACATTGTTTACGATAAAAGTTGGGTTAAACCAAGTATAAAATATTTTGAGAAATTAGAAGAATACGAAATTTGTCATTTAATACAAAAAAGATTTCAAAATGAGTAAGAAACATGCTATGTATTTTTAATATATAGATTATGTTAATAGGTCTTAAATTAAGATTATATCCAACTAAAGAAAAAGAAGTTTATATTAATAAATTATTAGGTTCATGTAGATTTATATATAATCAATGTCTTAACAAGAAAATTAATGATTATAAAGAATTAAAAATTAATCATAACTTAACAAGTTTAGGTAAGTTTTTTCATAATGATTTAACAAAAAATCCTGACTTTTATTGGTTTCAAGAACATAATACCAAAATCCTTAAACAATCTTTAATTGATATGCTTGATGCTTATTCAAGATTTTTTAAACAAGGTTCAGGTTTCCCTAAATTTAAGTCTAAACATGATAAACAATCTTGTAGATTTCCAATAGAAGCAATATCAAAAAAACAAGACTTTTCAAAATCTAAAATTAATCTAATTAAACAATTAAAAGATCTAAAGTTTAAAACATCTGATAAATATATTAATTATTTAATTAAAAATAAATCTAATATTCGCTCAGCAACTATTTCTAAAAATAAATCTAATGAGTTTTATTTAAGTATATTAATTGATGGACATTTAATTAAAACTTTAGATAATCCAATTAATTTTAGTATAGGTATAGATTTGGGAATTAAAGATTTTGTAATAACTTCAAAAGGTGATAAATTTGAAAACCTTAAATTGATTAGAAATAATCAAAAGAAGTTATCAAAACTTCAAAGACATCATAGTAGAAAAAAGAAAGGAAGTAAAAATAAAGAAAAAGCAAGATTAAGACTTGCTAAATATCATCAACGATTAGTAAATATCAAAGAGAATTATCTACATAAAATAGTCAATACATTATTAAACGAAAATCAAGTTATATGTATGGAAGACTTAAATGTGAAAGGTTTATTAAAAAATCATAACTTAGCAAGATCAATTCAAGAATTAAGTCTTTATAGATTCGAAACAATTCTTAAATATAAGTCTAATTGGTATAATCGTCAAGTAATAAATATAGATAAATTTTATCCTTCAAGTAAAACATGCTCAGACTGCGGTTATATCAATCATGAACTTAAATTATCAGATCGTGAATGGATTTGTCCTGATTGTGGAGTAATTCACGATAGAGACAATAACGCGGCTACTAATATAGAACAAGAAGGTCTAAAAATTTATTTAGAATTATATAAAAATAAAATACCCATCCGTGATGGGGAATTAACGCCTTTGGAGAGTAGTGATTACACACTCAGTGAATTAGGAAGTAAAATTACTCACTTTTAAGTAATTTTTTACAAACGGTGTGGTGTATTTAGGAATGATCCTGAGTATATTTCAATAGTGTTTGATAGATATGTTCCGTTGATGAAATCATTGTATGATAATGTAATTTTTGAAAAGAATTTAGGTTAAACAAAACTATAAAAAATATTAAATGAAAACTAGAATTAGAACTATTTCTTTTAAAAAACATAAATATTATTATGGGTTTATTGGAGAGGAGTTTATTATAAAAGAGAAAAGAATACTATCTATGTGGTTTGTTACTGAAGTGCATCCTGTATTAGTAGCTAGATAAAACTAAACAAAAAAAATTTTTTCTATATAAAAAGAAAACATTTTATGATGTCAAAACCAACACAAGAAGAAATAGAAAACATGCCTGAAATATCAATTAAAGTATATATATTTGATCTTCTTGATAGAAGAGTATCTCTTTTTTTAAATTCAAAATTACTAAATATTTATTCATACTTTTTTAAATCTCTAAATAAATTAGAAGATTGGGATAAATGTTATGATGAATTATTAAGAGAATCAATAATCTTAAATACAGGGATAATTGATCCAATTCAAGTTGAAAAAAATCTGAATTTAGAAAAAGCAGGTAATATTAGGTTTTCTGGTGTGCAGTTATTTGATATTTTAAAAATAAAAGATTTTTATTTGGTTGAAAAGCGAAATAAAATGATAGAAAATATATTAAAAAACTAAACTTTTTGTTATATTTTTCTATAAATTAAAAATAAAATTAATTATTATGAACAAGACAGAATTAGTTAAGCATGTTGCAGAAACATTAGGCTTAACAAAGGCAAAAGCAGAACAAGCAGTATCAGCAGTTTTAGGTGGAATTGAAAGCGCATTAGTAGCTGGTGAAAAAGTACAAATTGTAGGATTTGGTAATTTTCAACCAAAATTAAGACCAGCAAGAGCTGGAAGAAATCCTCAAACAGGAGAAACAATTCAAATCGCTGAAAAGACAGCAGTTACTTTCAAGGCAGGTTCTAAGTTAGTAGAAGCGGTTAATAACAAAGCTTAATCTATAACTAAAGTAAAAATAAAAACTCGGAACTATAAACTCCGAGTTTTTTTTAAATTAAAAAATTAATAATATGGAATTAAGAATGTACGGTTTAGTACCTTACCAATTGACTGATGTGCAATCTGGGATACAATTTCTTCATTCTTGTGTAGAATATGGACTAACATATTTTAGTGATAAAGACTACCAAGACTGGGCATCATTACACAAAACCGTAATTTTACTAAACGGAGGAACTACAAATAACAACCCTTCTAAATTAGGTACTTTAAATAAACATGCTGATTATTTAGAATCAATTGGAGTTAAAATTGCTCGTTTTCATGAGCCTGATTTAGGAGATCAATTAACATCCATTTGTTTTATTTTGAATGAAAAGGTGTTTAATAAAACACTTTATCCTGATTATATACCTTATATTAAAAATAAGTTAGATAAAGTTTGGTCTGATGAGTTTGATGGATGGATAATTGAAAAAGATTATGAAGATTGGAAATTAAACTTTGATGAAGATAAAGAAACAACATCAAGAATAATTAAAATTAGACAATTTTTAAAACCTCTAAGATTAGCATAATAAAAAATCCTCCTATATAGGAGGATTTTTTATTTCTAGTCTTATTTTTTCTATAGATGAACCAATTGAACCTCTTAAAATAAGTGGATTATCAGGAATATCAATTACTATATTGTATTGATTAAAATACTTTTCAATTAATACAGACAAATATTCATTATATTCATTTCTATTTGATTTATTTAAATAAATTATTTTTTTAGATTCTTCTTCACTTATATCTTTACCATCCAATAATTCATTATTTAAATCTCTTAATTTTATTAAGGAATTATAATTATTTAATAATTTAACTAATAATTCTTGATAAAATTTTATTGGATCATCTCCATAATTAGGAGTCTTGTATTTTGTAACATATGATTTTAATAAAGAAATATTTTCTTTATTATCCATTTTCTTTAATAAAGAAATAATATTATATAGTTTATTTATAAATTGAATATTATTTTTAGTATAATCATCATTATTTAATTCAATTTTGTTTTTATAAAGATGAATATAAACATAATAACTTAGATAATAAATATTATTTATTTCTAAGATTATATCAAAATCTAAATTAATATAAGTTTCTATATCTTCTCTTGTTAATTTTTTTGATTTTTTTTGATTTTTATATTTATTTTTTAATTCTTTATAATTCTTTATAGCATATCCTCTAATACTATTTAATACACTTATTAATTTTTTACCATTATCAGTTAATATATTTTTAGATATAGATATTTTATTATCTCTTTTTGACTTAAAATCAATATAATTTTTATCTTTTTGTAATGGTATTTCTTCTTGTCTCCAAACATATCGCCAACTACTTGTATATAAATTTCCTAATTTAGTGTTATTTACTATAAGATCATTATCTCTAAAGTTTCTACGCATTATAGAAATGGCATCATCATTATTAAACAAAGAATTTGAAACTCCTTCAAATGTTAATTTATTATAATAATCAAAATCTATAAATTTATGATCTTCCTCATATGTAGGTATTTCATCACTTTCAAACCATTCATCAATTAAACAAGAATTAAATTCTTTATAATTATTAAGAATAAATTTATTTTCTTCTTCTTTATAAATTACTAAATAAGTAATATCATCAAAATTATAAAAATTTATTTGTGATAGGTCTGATAAATAATCAAACCATTCTGATAAGTTAATATAACCATCTTCTAAAAATTGTTTTTTAAATGGTAGTTTAACTTCTGTTAAGTTATTATAATCAATATTTTTAATATAATTTGGATTTGAATTAAGTCTTATACCTTTTTCTTTCAAATCATTAATACTTAATGATTTGATGATACTATGATATAATTATCATTATAATAAAAACTATTTATTATAGATTCCATTTCTTTAATAGTAGCATCTTCAAATCTTTTATTCCCATAATACCCACTTCCTGGATATTGAGATCTATCACCACTTGATACATTAATACCTTCTGCTATATTAATTAATTTAATCATATATTCTTTAAAATCATCAGAACTTTCTATTTCGGGCATATCTCTAAAATTACCTTTAAGTGTTAGAAATAATTCTTTATAAGGACTATCTTCTGTAATTTCATATTTAACTCCATTTATTTCTAAATATGGAACAATTTTTTCATCTAAAATATCTTTGATTCTTGTAGGATCATTTTTTAAAATAGTCATCATTAAGAATGATGCTAATTGATTGATATTTTGATTTATGAAATCTGTTTTTGGATAACGAATATTAAAAAACTTCATGAATGATTCTTCAATACAAAGTATTTCAATTTCTTCAAATACTTCGGATTCTGTAAACTCTATATTAGATAATCTTTTATCAAAATTTTTCTTACTCACATCATAAATATTATGTAATATATCATGTAATAAATATTGATTAAGTGGTGTGAAATTTGAAAATCCTGCTATTTCAATAAAATCATTACCAGAATTACCTTGTGCTTGTGTGTTAATAACAGTATTAACTAAACCTCTTGATTGATCTAATAATTCATTTTCAGTTGCTAAATCTTCAGGATTACAACCTACTATATTTGCGATTTTATCTTTATTGTCATTATACCAATCTAAAACTACAGAAAAAGTTAATACTTTTTTAATTTTTTTAGATTGAGATTCATTTAATTGAAAAAAATTTTTTAAATACTTCATAAGATATATATTAATATCTTTATATTAATATATAATCTATGATAAAAAAATTTAATACATTTATTAATGAATCAGTTGAGCTTAAAACTGAGTATCAAATACTTCACTTAAATAGAGAGGAAAGGATGGAGTATTTTAAGCAAAGATTTGAATATGTAAAAGATTATGGAGGTTATTTTCATGATTATGAATACTCTTTATTACCAAAATTAATAAGACAAGAATATAATCAAATATGTGTTGATAGATATGCTAAAATAGATAAAGATCAATTTGACGATTTTTCAAAAGAAATGAAAATAGAATTTATTGATAAAATGATATATAAAGGTCATACAGACGAATATTTTGATTATTTATCTGATGATTTAAAATACTATTTAATTGACAAAAGAATTAATTCAAATTATGGAGAACGTTTATCATTTGAACAATTTAAATGGTGTAATGAAGAACTAAGAGATAGATATATTGATATGTGTTTAAAACATTTAATTTTTGTAGAAGATGATATATTTAGTATATGTTCTAAAAAACAAAAAGATAAAATTGTCAATTGTTTAATTGGAAATCAAAGGTATTTATCAGATATTCAATTTAAACATTTACCTCCAATTAGAAGATATAAATATATTGAAGCAAAAATAAAAAAATATATTCCTTTAGAAAAAATTGATGAATATCAAAGAAAATGGTATTTAGCTTATAAAAGAAAACACAATCTATGATAAAAAAATTTAAAAAATTTATTAACGAAAAACTTGGAATTTCTTCTAATGTCGAAGAAGAATGTAATAGAATTTTTGATGAAATTCATAGTTATAGAAAACAAAAACAATATCACCTATTTTATAAAAACGATATAGGATCTTTTCCTATATTATTAATACATAATCCTAAATTAAATCAAGAAGGATATTTTCAAGGTAGAATAGATGCTAACTCAAAACCATATAATTGTATTATTGGTCTAAAATCATTAGACGATAAATCTACCCTTTTTCATGAATTAAAACATCTTGACTATTATATTAAAAATAAAAATAGTAATAAAGAAGCTATTAAAAAACACTATGATAATATAGATACTAAATCTAAAAAATATGATATTGTTAAAGAAATTTTATATGTTTTTGGGGAAAATGAATTTCAATCTAAATACCATGATCTTTACTTTAATTTTAACGAATATATTAAAACACATATAAGTGACAATCCATCAAGTAAAGAAATAATTCAATTATTTAATTCTTTTCTTAAATCATATAAAGATAAAACATTTATTTGGTATCTAAAAAAAGATGAATTAAAATTTAGAGATTATTTAAAACAAGATGAATTATATTATTGTTTTTATCATATAATAGATGATAATTATTTAACTAGCGTATTTGATATTCTAAAAGATATGCGTAGTTATTTAGTTTATTTAAATTTAAATAAACACCATTTATTTACTGAAAAAGAAAAAGAAAAAATAAATAAGTTTATTTTTGGCTTAGAAAAATATATAAATAAGAAAATTCCATCTTATAGAAGAAAAGTAATACGTTTAATTTCATTAATGACCGATAAATGGGTTAAATAAAAAAAATTTTTTTTATTCATAAACTTTTCGTATATTTGTTATATCAAAAAATAAAAAATGAATAAATATATAACAGTAATGGCCCCATACCCATCTGGTTCTTCACTACATTGTGGTCATTACTATAATTATGCTATTGTAGACTCGTATTGTAAAATACAAAAATATCAAGGTCATGAAGTATTTCAACCATTTTCTTATGATTCTTTTGGACTTCCAACAGAAAATTATGCTATTAAAATAGGCAGAGATGTTACCGAAGTTTCCCTAGAAAATATAGAAAGTTTCAGACATCAAATGGAAAAAATGAATACTTCATTTGAAGAAAAATTTACAACATCATCTTCAGATTTTATTAAAAAATCACAATGGCTATTTAGTAAATTACTTGAACATGGTCTTGCTTATAAAGCAGAACAAGAACAATGTTATTGTCCTTCTTGTAAAACTATTCTCGCAAATGAACAAGTCAAGAATACTAAAATAGTAAATGGATTACCTCTTGATGGAGTTTGTGAGAGATGTTCAACTCCTATAGAGGCTAAAAAAATGAATCAATGGTTTCTTAAAATAACCGATTATGCCGAACGTCTTATAAACGATCTTGATAAAGTAGATTATTCAGAAAAAATAAAAAAACAACAAAAACACTGGATCGGAAAATCAGAAGGGTATGAAATTGATTTTGGTAATGGAATTATTTGTTTTACAACAAAACCAGAAACACTGCCTTTTGTTGATTTTATTGTAGTCCCTCTACAAGATGATGGAATTGAAAAGCAGATTGGTAGTATTAAGCACCCTCTTAAAGATATTGAAATACCTATATGGACTGCGGATTATGTTATTAAAGGTTATGGCACCGCCTATGTAATGGGTGTACCTAGAGATGATAAAAGGGACGCTTCATTTAGTATAAGACATAATATCCCTTCACATATTTCAGAAGATTCTAAAGATCTAATAGATATTAGAGAATTTAATTTTATTAAACCTAAAACTAATTATAGACTTAGAGATTGGTCTGTCAGTAGGCAACGTAAATGGGGATGTCCTATACCGGTAGAAGGAGAGACAGACACTTTAGATACTTTTTTTGATACGGCACATTATCTTATTCAATATGATAAAACTCGCCCTGTTGATATATATGTAGGTGGTGGCGAACATGCCTGCACACATCTTATTTATTATAGATTCATCACTAAGTTCCTATATGATATAGGGTATATAGATTTTGATGAACCTGTAAAATGTCTAATAAATCAAGGTATAATTCTTGCGGAAGATGGAGAAAGAATGAGTAAAACACGTGGAAATGTTATAAACCCGATTTCTTATGACCCCCAACTTCTACGCATGTTTATGATGTTTATTAATCATTACTTTGAAGGTGGTAAATGGCAGGATGCTGGATATAAGGGTTGTGAAAGGTTTAGAAATAAACTAATGACTTGGGTTAATTCTGCATCAGAAGAAACTGATGATATAGATTTTGATAAGTTTGAAAAAACTGTTATTAACTATTTTGAATCTTGGAAAACAAATAAAGTTGTGTCTGAGTGGATGATTTTCTTTAATGCTAATAAAGGTAAGAAAATGTCAATTAACACATCAGAAAAAATAAAAAAATTCTTTAACACTTGTTTTTAATATGAGAATACCTAAACTAACATTGGGAATTATATATTATATATGTGATACTTTATATAAAGGTAGATATGTAATTTTTAATTCCCAATTTAAAAATAATGAATGTAAATACTCTTGTTTAGATGATGACTTAAAAATAATTTATAAATCTGAATTATCATTATCTGTTTTTAACAGATCAATTGTTGTGCCTGAGTATGAATTTGATAAATACCCTTTTTTAATAAAAATACCTGCTATTAATTTAAACTATTCTCAAATAGTTTCATATAGAAGGGAAATATTATTAAATACATTATTAAATGAAGATTCCTGAACTAAAATTAAATGAGATATATTATGTATTTGCTTTTGGATATGGAGGTAAATATATGAAATTTTATACACAATTTTTACCACAAATTCCATATAAAGATAAATACTTTGCTAAATGTGATAAAAATAGGGATTATACAAAACCATTCATAGAACATGATGATTTATTTAAATGTTTTATATCATTGGATGAATTTAATAAATCTATTGTAATTCATGAAACTGAATTTCACAAATATAAACATATCATAAGAATACCTTCTCTGAACCTAAGTAGAAAACAAACAGAAATTTATAAAAGACAAATATTATTAGATAATTTAATTAACGATTAATGGATATAGAAATAGGAGAAATATATTATTTATGTAAACCCGATGGAACGGGACAATATATAAAACCAACCACTAAATTAGTTCAAGGTTGGGGATTTTTAACTATGAGTTATTTAGGGAATCTTAATAAGGATTTTAAAGGATATAATAGAAAAAAAACTTACATAACTTTATCTGAATTAAAAGAATCAATATTTATACATAATAGAGATTTTCATAAATATCCTGACTTATGTAAAGATTTAAGTCGACATTTAACAAAAAATCAAGTTAAAAACTACAAGAGACAAATCATAATTGATAGTATAATTGATTAGATTATTTTTTTAATATTAAAAATAATTAGTATATTTGTTAAACAAATTAATTAATTTCAAATATAAAATTTAACCAAAAAAGTAAAATATGACAGAAAAAAACGAATTAAAGTACGGGTTAGCTGATGTTTTTATTGACAACATTGAAACACTTCCTGATGTGAAAATGTCATTAGAAGATGATGAAGATGATACAGATGAAAATAAGTATAAAAATGCTAATAAAAAAACAGTAAATAAAGATTCTAAAACTCCAGTAATTGATTCTTATAGTCGTGATCTAACAAGATTAGCAAGCGAAGGTAAAATAGATCCAATCATTGGTCGTGATAAAGAAATTGAAAGAACTTCTCAAATCTTATGTAGAAGACGTAAGAATAATCCTCTGCTTTTAGGTGAGCCGGGTACAGGAAAAACTGCTATTGCTGAAGGATTAGCTTTAAGAATAATTCAACGTAAAGTATCAAGAACTTTATTTAATAAAAGAATAGTTTGCTTAGACATAAGCTCATTAGTCGCTGGCACGAAATATAGAGGCCAATTTGAGGAACGTACCAAAGCTATTTTAGCCGAATTAGAAAAAAATCCTGATGTAATTCTATTTATAGATGAAATCCATACTATGGTAGGTGCAGGTGGTGCGAGTGGTTCATTAGATGCTTCTAATATGTTTAAGCCTGCTCTTTCAAGAGGAGAATTACAAATTATAGGTGCTACTACATTGGATGAGTACCGTAAATACATTGAAAAAGATGGTGCTTTAGAAAGAAGATTTCAAAAAGTTCTTGTAGAAGCAGCAACTGAAGATGAAACTATCCAAATTATCAACAATATCAAAGATAAGTATGAAGAACATCACAATGTTATTTATACAGAAGAAGCTATTAAAGCTTGTGTATCTTTGACTTCACGTTATATGACAGAAAGACAACTTCCTGATAAAGCTATTGACGCTTTAGATGAAGCAGGTTCTCGTGTTCATATTTCAAATATCGTAGTTCCTAAAGAAATTACTGATATAGAAGCAAAAATTGCTGAGGTAGGTAAGTCAAAAATTGAAGTTGTTCGTCAACAAAAATATGAAGCAGCAGCAGAATTTAGAGATACTGAAAGACAACTTATCGCAAATTTAGAAGAAATGCGTAAAAAGTGGGAAGAAGAACAAAAGAACCAAAAACAATTGGTTCGTGAAGAAGATGTTGCTCAAGTAGTATCTATGATTACTGGTATTCCTTTACAAAAAGTAAATACTAATGAAAATGAAAAATTAGTTAATATGGAAGAAAATATGACTAATAAAGTAATCGGACAAGACCATGCTGTTAAAAAAGTTGTTAAATCAATTAAAAGAGGTAGAATTGGTCTAAAAGATCCAAATAAACCAACAGGAGTATTTTTATTTGCAGGAACTTCGGGTTCAGGAAAAAGTCATTTAGCTAAATCACTAGCAATTGAATTGTTTGGTTCAGAAGACTCTTTAATTAGAGTAGATATGAGTGAGTATAATGAAAAATTTAATGTTAGTAAATTAATTGGTAGTCCGAATGGTTATGTTGGATTCGAAGAAGGTAGTTCTTTCTTAAATAAAGTAAAAACTAAACCATATTCAGTAATTTTATTGGATGAAATTGAAAAAGCACATCCTGATATTTTCCAAATATTCTTACAAGTTTTTGATGATGGTCATTTAACAGATAATCAAGGTAGAAAAATTAACTTTAAGAATACTGTAATAATAATGACTTCTAATATAGGAGTTAAAAAATTACAAGATTTTGGATCAGGTGTTGGATTTAACACAAGTGCAAAAGCTAATCAAGAAAAAAATAATACAGATTCTATAATAATTAGTGAAGTTAAAAAGAAATTTTCACCAGAATTTATTAATAGAATAGATGATATAATAATTTTTAATGATTTATCTAATAATGATTTGAGAAAAATTATTCAATTAGAATTAAAAAAGACCTATGAAAAAGTTCAAGGAATTGAATTTAGACTAGAATTAGATGATTCTATGATTGAACACTTATTAAAAGTTGGTTATGATAAAAGCTACGGCGCTCGTCCGTTAAAGAGAGCTATCCAAAAATGGATTGAAGATCCAATTACTGATTTTATCATCGCAGAAAATCCTGGTAAAGGTTCTTTATTAACACTAAGGTATAATGAAGAAAGTGAAGAAACTCAAATTTTAGCAAGTGTATAGTATACAAGAAATATTAATAGGTAATACATTAGATGAGGCTGAGAGATTAGCTTCATCTAATGGTTTCTACCTTAGAATAGCATGGCAAGATGGTAATCTTTTTTATGGTACTTGTGATTTTGATGAAAGACGTATAGATGTTTATGTTAAAAATGGTATAATAATTGATAAAAACAACTTACTTAAGTAAGTTGTTTTTTAATATATATTATTATGAAAAATTTGATTGATTACAATAAATTTTACTTTAGTAAAGTATTTGAAGGTTTTACTAATGAGGAATTTGAGGTTCTTAAACAAAATCATAAAACTTATCTTAAAAAAATAAGAAATAATTATCATGATAATAATATTGAATTTGATACTAGTTTAGATATTGAAGATTTAATAATCTTATTAAAGAATTATGATATTGAAAATAAGTTCATTTTTAATTATAAAAATGAAATAATGTATATTACACCAGATGATGGATTTAAAAATTTATTAAAACAAAACACAAATTATTTCAATTTTAATATAGATTCATTAATATTTCAAATAACAATAGTATCATTTAAACAAATATATCTCAATACTATTGATATAGGAAATACTATTCCTGAAAAACTATTAAATATAGGCTTAGCTACTAAATTTTATAAAAGTATTGTTAAAAGATTAAAAATTATAACAACTAATAAAGATGTTATAAATTACGTTATATATAATATTTGGAGCAATTTGATGGTAAATACACAATTTTATGCTTTCACATCTAATTATATGTCAGGTATAATAGATAAAAATATTAATAATACTACATTAAAAAATATATTAGATGATTTACTTTACTTTAAAAATAAATATAATTTATTTTTTGATAAAGATTTAGAAAATAAAATAATGGAAATATATGGAAATATGGAGTCTTATTCATAAAGAAACTAAAGAATTAATTAGATTTAATAAATATAATACATATGATGATCAAGGTATTAGATATTACTTTACAACAAATGAATTTACACCTTTTTGGTTTGTTAGTACTGAATTAATTGCTAAAGGTGCATTATCTTTACATCAAAATGATGATTCTGATTATAAAACTCCTTGTACAAAAATGATAAATATAAGTGATTACGAAATAATAAAATTTAATACATGATGCAAATGATTTCTAAGGAAGAAATGGTTAAAATAGAAGAAAGAAATATTATTCAAACTAATGAATGGTTAGAAAGTCTTTCTTCAAAAGAAAAAAGGTATTTATATGATAGATACCATGATTTATTTAAACAAACTAAGTGTAGGCATAAGGTATTAAATAAAATATCATATTATGATACTTATAAATATTTTTGTCCTGATTGTGGTATATCCTTTTCAGAGTCACAAATGAGAGAAGAAAAAATTGATGAAATCTTAAAAGGCGATAACTAAGTTATCGCCTTTTTTATTAAACTTTTTTCTGAAAATAGTTATAACTAAAAAAATAATTATAGATGAATTTATTAATTGAATACTTCGTTTCTTCTAATGAAATGAGAAATAAAGAGTATCTTTTTTGTATAGAGGAAAATATTAAAAATCCAATTATTAAAAATATATTACTGTTTATATCTGATGATAGTGTATATGAAACCACAAATCCAAAAATAAAAATAGTAAAATTAGACAATAGACCTAGTTTTTTGTATCTATTTAACTATTGTAATTCAAACTTTCCTAATGAAATTAATATAATATCAAATACTGATATTATTTTTGATGAAACATTATCAAAAATTACGGATAGTAGTATTACTAATACTTTAGTAACCTTAACAAGATGGGATTTATATATGGAAGATAATATGTGGAAAGCCAAGTTTTTTAATCATGTAGCTTCTCAAGATTGTTGGATATTCAAAACTCCAATAAAAATAGATAATAGAACTAACTTTTTGTTAGGAAAACCTGGATGTGATAATAGAATAGCTCAAATATTTTTGGAAAATGGGTTTTTAGTTAAAAATCCTGGACTACAAATAGTTACAAAACATATGCATGTGTCTAATCATAGAACTTATAATCAAACAGATATAGTTCCTGGTCCATACTTATTATTACAACCTAATGATGATATCAATTCTGATACAATAAATAAAACAATACAACATTTCTAATGAGAGTAGATAAAAGATTAAATCCACAAGATAGTAATGACAAAATAGCAGAAATTATAAACAATAACGTGTTAATAACACGTGTTGGTTTAGGCGGTGAGACAGCAATTTCAGCGTTAGCTTTAAACAATATTGCTATACCACAACATGTGTTCAATTGGTTTTATATAAATGCTGGGTTTTATGGTAATCAAAATTATATAACATATGCTATGATGTATAAAGGAGCATGTGATAATAGTGATTTACATGCTTATTGGAATTTTGATGGATTTGTAGAAATGGAAGACTTTTTAGTACCTGATAATAAATTATTAATTGAACCAAGTGCTTTAGAATCTTTTAGATTTGATAATCCCTGGACTGAAAAATTGAAAGGAAAAAAAATATTAATAATCCATCCTTTTAAGGAAACTATTGATAAACAATTACTTATAAAAGATAAAATTTGGGAAAATCAAAATATTTTACCTGATGCAACTTATATAACATATAAATCAATTCAATCTATTGGAGGTTCTGGGCCACATAAAGATTGGTATGAATCATATGATGTAATGTGTAAAGATATATCACAAATTGATTTTGATGTGGCTCTTTTAGGTTGTGGTTCTTATGGTTTACCTCTTTCTAATTATATAAAGAAATTAGGTAAATCAGCAGTATATATTGGAGGAGGACTTCAATTATACTTTGGTATAAAAGGTAAAAGATGGGAAGGAGATAAAAATATAACCAAATTCTATAATGAATATTGGACAAGAGCAAATACTAATGAAACACCGGCATCAGGTAATATGGTAGAAGGTGGATGTTATTGGTAAATAAAATAATTAAAACTATGGAATCATTAATAATAAGTTATTCATTTTTTACCCCAAAATCATTACATAAAGAAATGAGATTTTGGGATGCTTATAATAACTATGATAGATATTGGTATAATATACCTGCATTAATGGCTATAAATACGATAGCTTATCCAAATGCTAAAATAAAAATTCACTTATCAGATGAAATAAAAAATAATCCTTTATTTGAAATACTTGAAAAAATATCAAGTAACATGAGTAATATAGAATTAATATATTTACCTTATGAGTATAAGAATACTGAACCTACGTTATGGAGATACAAGCCTCTTTTTGATAAAGAGGCTGATATAATTTTATGTAGAGATATAGATTCTTTACCTAATCAAGATGAATTATTAGCAACTTATTACTTCTTAGAAAATAAGAAATATAGTATTCAATCATTAAGAACTCATACTAATCATGTTATACCTGCTACAATTATTTTAGCTGGTTTATCTTCATATAGACCTAAAAATATAATTAGTATTAAGGATATAAATTTTGATATGTATTATAATCATTTTAAATCTGAGCATTGGGGATTAGATCAAAATTCACTTATTAATTTATTTATTCAAAATAGAGAATGGGTTAGAGATAATTTTTTAGATTCTCCAATATCTACTCAATATCACAAAGTAGGACCTGCTTTAATTGAATGTAAATCATTAGATCAGAATTTTTATAAACTAAATGTCAGAATGACTTTAGATAAAAATATATTATCAATATTGAATAACGAAACTAAATGGGCAGGTGAGCCAACTAATTTAAGGGGAGATAAGTTAAAAAATCTTTTTAGTATAGAAAACCCTGTTTTAAAACAAATGGAAGCTATAATTAATTCTTGTAGTGAAGAAGTAAAAAAATTTTATTTAGATGTATAATTTTATAGACGGTGACTTTTTTGAATCATTAGCTGATTATTCTTATGGAGATATGTATTCAGCGAATGCTTCAAATCCTACTTATTTAAGTATTAAAAATATAATTGACAAAATAGAAAATCCTATTTTATTTATAGAAACAGGTAGAATTGGTTATTTGTTTAATGAGTTGAAAAGATTTACCCAAAAAGTATCTATTATATGTCATAATTCAGATACTACTTTCGGAAAAGAATTGTTAGATAACACTCCTAATAATGTAGATAAATTATGGTGTCAAAACTATAATTATATAGAAACTGAAGTATTAAAATCTCTACCAATTGGTTTAGAAAGAGTTAGATGGTTTCCAGAACAAAAGAAACAAGAAGTTCTTTTTAATGAAAGTAAAGTTGAATGTATTAAAGAGAACTTAGTTTATATGAATTTTAATATAAATACTAATAAAGATAGAATTAATTGTTTTAATCATTTTAAAGATAAAAACTATGTGACTACAAAAATGGTAGGAAACGGTGGTGATTATAACACTTATATTAATGACTTAAAAAAACATAAATATGTTATATCACCTTTTGGAAATGGTATAGATTGTCATAGAAATTGGGAAGCTATTAAATTAGGTTGTATACCAATTGTATTAAATTGTTATTTTAATAATAATATGTATTCTGATATGCCTGTTTTAATTGTAGATAAGTATGAAGATTTAGATGATAATATATTAGAAAGTTTATATAATAATATTATAAACAAAAATAATGAAAAACAATATAAAAATTATTGGAATAATAAAATTAAAAATTATGGAAATTAATAAATATTATATGTGTCATTATTCAAAGTTAACAGAAAGACGTGAATATATTGAAAATCATATAAAAAATTTTAATATTGACTTAGAATGGATTTTATCTTATGATAAAGAAGATATTGATTGGGATAGTTTGGATAAAAAATATCCAAAAATATTAAATATAATGGATGAGTTTGGAAGAAAATTATCTAAACCTGAAATTTCATTATTACTTAAACATTTGGAAGTTTTTAGAGATGTTATAAAAAATAACTATTTTAATGTAATAGTATTTGAAGATGATATTATATTAGATAATGATTTTAATTACAAATTAGACACTTATATAACACAACTACCAATAGATTATGATATATTTTGGATAGGTTCTTGTTGTAATTTACATGTAAATACGATTCCTAATAAATATGTATATGATGCAAATTCTTCAAGATGTACTCATGCTTACTTAATAAGTAAAAAAGGATGTGAAAAAATGTTAGAATGTCTTAATGATTTAAATCACCCTATAGATTGGTTTTTTAATTATGTTATAAGAACTAAAAAATTAAAAAACTATTGGGCGGAACCTGATTTAGCTAAACAAAATGTTATATTTAATACAACAATACAACATAATAAAAATGAAATTATATGAAGATAAGTTTTTTAGATTTTTGGGATGGGTTTGAGCCAAATAATAATTTTTTATACTTCTTATTAAGAGATATTTCTACTAGTTTAGAATTAGTAGAACCAAAAAATGCAGAAATAATAATATTTTCATTATTTGGAAATCAAAATTTCAAGTATAATCACTGTAAAAAAATATTTTTTACAGGAGAAAACAAAAGACCTGATTTTAGTAAATGTGACTATTCAATATCTTTTGATTACGATGAATATAATGGAAGAAATATAAGAATACCTCTTTGGTATTATTATATAGATTGGTTTAATATAGGAAGCTATGGAAATCCAAATTATCTAATACCTGAAAAATATTTATATGAACCAAATGAGTTTTCAAAAAAAGAAAAAAAATTATTTTGTTCAACGGTTTACAGTAATTCAGTTGATATAAGAAATTTATTTGTTAATTTTTTATTTACATATAAAAAAGTTGATTGTTTTGGAAAATTATCAGGATTTAGTAAGTTAGATGATGGGGAAAAAATAAAATTAAATACTATATCTAGTTATAAATTTAATATTTGTTTTGAAAATTCTATATATCCTGGTTATTATACGGAAAAACTTTTACACGCTAAAATATCAGGTTGTATCCCAATTTATTATTCTGATAATAAAATTCAAACAGACTTTAATCCTAAATCTTTTTTAAATTTGAGTAATTATGAAAATTTAACAGAATTAGTAGAAAAAATAATTGAAATTGATAATAATAATTCATTATATGAAAACATAAAAAATGAATCTTTATTTTCATCAAAAGTGAATTTAGATTCATTTAAAATTCAATTATTAAACATTTTAAAATAAAAAAATAAAAAAATATGTCAGAAAAAATACTTAAAATTAATCATAACGCTGGATTTTTTTCTTGTTGTACAATAAGATTATTAGAAATAATAAACTATTTTAATACAAATAAAGAACTTCCATTAATAGTTGATAGTTCAGTTCAATTTGAAGTTTATAAAAATGAAAACATTGACATTACTGATAAATTTTTTGAAACAAGTTCATCTTTTATAGATTATAAAGAGTTTATAAAACCTAGTAAAACAGATGATGAAGAACAATTTTCAAATTATGATGAATTAAATTTTAATTTAATAACCCCATTTGTTCATAAATATTTTGGGCTAAGCGAGTTAGTAAAAAACAGAGTAAACTTTTTTATAGATAAATATAATTTAGATTTATCAAATACTTGCTCAGTTTTTTATAGAGGTCTAGATAAAGTTACTGAAACAGAAATAGGAGATTATAATCATTATTTTGAAAAATGTCAACAAATACTTTATGAAAATAAAGATATAAAATTTCTTGTTCAAACAGATGAACAAGAGTTTTTAGAGATGTTTCTTGAAAAGTTCCCTAATTCAATAATTATAGAGGAATTGCCAAGACTAAAAAAGCAAATTACAGTGATGCATCATCATATACCAAGAGAAAATAGAGTAGATTTTGGTATTAACTTACTTGCTTCAACAGTATTAGTTTCTAGATGTAAAATTATGGTAACTCACTCTGGAAATTGTGGATTATGGGCAGTATTATTTAGAGGTAATACAAAAAACACATTTCAATTTATCACGGCTTCAGTAATAAGTGAAAAAAAATATAACTTTTGGAATAAATAAAAATATAAATTTTATGAAAATAGCTTTACACGATAACTCTCTATCAATAAGAGGAACAACAGTTGCTCTTTATGATTATGCAGAATATTTAACAAATAAATTTAGTTATGAATGTATTATAATGTATAATACAAAAAGTAATAGTAATGATTTTAATGTAATAAATAATAAATTCTCTAAATTTAAAGTTATTGGATATGATAGTATCCATGAAATAGATAAATATTTAATAGAAGATAAATGTGATTATTTTTTTGCAATTAAAAGTGGTCAATTTGATGGGGTAATAAGTAATGTATGTAAAAACCTCATAATGGCAGTTTCCTCAAATATTAATAAATCAGATATTCATGGAGATAAATATTTTGTTTGCTCCCCTTGGTTAAGTAAAATTACTGGAATTGATTATGTACCTCATATGATTAATTTACCAAATACAGACTTAGATTTAAGGGAAGAATTAAATATACCATCTAATGCAATTGTATTTGGTAGAAATGGAGGGTATGAAACTTTTGACTTATCTTTTGTTAAAGATGTAATAAGAGATATCTTAGAAATTAAGAAAGATTATTATTTCATTTTTCAAAATACTGAAAAATTTATTGAACATCCAAGAGTAATTTGGATAAATTCAAATTACGATTTAGAATATAAAGTAAAATTTATTAATACTTGTGATGCTCACATACATGCAAGAAATATAGGGGAATCTTTTGGATTAACTTGTGGTGAATTTTCAGTTAAAAATAAACCAGTTATTACTTGGAATGGTTCAATAGAAAGAAATCATATAGAAATTTTAGGTGATAAAGCTTTATTATATAACAATTATAGTGATTTAATGAACTTATTAATAAATTTTTCTATAAAAAAAGATAATTGGAATTGCTATAATGAGTATTTACCAAATGTAGTAATTGACAAATTTAAAAAATTATATTTTGATGAAAATCATTCTTAATTTTAAGATTAAAAAATTTAAAAATATATGGTTACTTTAGTTACTTTTTTCTATGATATAAATAGAGAACAATGGGATAAATCATCAAAAAATATTATTAATGATTACTTAATTCCATTTAAGGAATATTTAAAATATGATTTTAGAATAATAGTTTATATTGATAAAAGATATTATGAAACACTAATATCAATGATTGAACTTAAATCTAATATTATTATTTATCCAATTGATGAAAATTGGTTAAATAATAATATTTGGACATGGTCTAAACTAGAAAGAGAAACAGAAATTATGAATTCTGAAGAGTATAAAAATTTAGTTAGAACAAGAATAGGGATGGGATATCCTGAAAATACCAAACCAGAATATACAATAATAACTAACTCAAAAATTGATATAATTAATTTTGCTATTGAAAATGATATTATTGATTGTGATTATTATATGTGGGTAGATTTTGGTTATTTTCAAAATAAAACTGCGGAAAAATATATGCCTAATAGTGGAAAAATAAATTTAGATTTATTAAATTTAAATACAGTCAATATATGTTGTGTAAATAAAATAGATTTAAATGATAAAGATATTTTATTTACATTAAAAAACGCACCTGAGAAAATAGGCGCTTACTTATTTTTTGGCAATAAAATTAAATTAAAAGAATTTCAATTAATGTGTCATAAGTGGTTAGAATACTTTCAGAGTATAAATATAGCAGATGATGAACAACATATATGGTTGCAATGTTTTTTTGAGAAACCTGAGTTATTTACCGAACATGTTTTTGGTAGCTGGCATTTAGGTTTAAAAAAATTTACAATATAAATTATGAATATATTATTTTTTATAACACATAAGACTTTAGATTATGATCATGCTGATATGTCACTAAAAAGTATTTCTATACAAGAAACAGATAAAAAATTTGATGTTATGTATATTTATAACTCTCATGAAGAGGACATTAAAAATGATGATATATTAGAAATATGTAATAAGTATAATATTTTAAATAAAGTATTAGAAATAAAATTATTTAAATATAATAGCAATACGAATAAAACATTAGCATCTGATATATCAGAAATAAAAAACTTTTGCTTTAATAATTTTAAAAATGAAGATAGAGTATTAATATTAAAATCGGATATAATGTTATCTAAAAATTATTTTAATGATATTCTTAATCTACCAAAAGGCGAAGTTATATATACATCCCCTTTTGTGTGTAGTAAAAAAAGAGTATTAAATGATGAATTAATACAATATATTATGAGAGATATTTTTATTGAATCTGATGAAATGACGTTTTTCACAGAAAATATAGATGGTTCAAATAATAATGATTTTACTAAACGTAAAATTAGTATTGAAGATAATAGTATAAAGTTTTTTTCTTGTAGAGTTATTAATGATTTTTCATGTCATTTTATTAGTATATCATTACTAAATAATATACTACTTGGAGAATCAAGTTGGGCCGGTGCTAATTTTAGTAAATTAAAAAAATATCATAAATATTCTGAAAATGCTTTTACATTACATAAATATCATAGTATTGTATCAGTTAATAGATCTGAAGATAGAGAAGGACCTGTTGAAAATTGGTTTAGATCTTAAAAAAATAAAAAATAAAAATTATATATGAAAGTAGCTATTTGTATTTCTGGACATTTAAGAACTTTTGATCAGTGTATCTCGAATATTAGAGAAAATATTTTTAATCCTTTAAGAGATAATTTTGAAACTGATATATTTCTATCAACATGGAATAGTAATTTAGATTTATCCTTTATAAGAGAAGATAATATTAAAATAGAGGTAGAAAATTTTTTTAGTTTTAATCTAGGGTCTATAAACTATTTAAAATATCCTACATTATGCTGCCATACTACTTGTGATAATGCTACTTCTATGTGGTATAAATGTAAAAAAGTTTTTGATATGTTAACAGAAAAGTATGATATTATTTTAAGAATAAGACCAGATATTATTTATGAAAATAAATTAGATATTAATCTGATTAAAGATTCGATTAATAATAATAAAATTTATATGTCTAAATCACACGGTAAATATGTAGAAGTTACAAAACATATGATGGATCACTTTTTTTTTGGTAATGTAAAAATAATGTCATCTGCAATGAGCACATATAACAATATACCAAATTATATAAAAAATGATAATATACCACATACTGCTGAAGGTTTTTTATATGAATCTATAAAGAACATAGAAATAGAAAGAATAAATTTTAATTATTCTGTAATTAGACAGAATAATATAATAGAAAAAATATATTAATATGAAAATAGCAATTTGTTTATCAGGACAATTAAGAAATTACAAAGAAACATTTCCATACTTTAATAACTTTATTATTAAAGATTTAAATCCTGATATATTTATTTATACTGATAAATATGAATCTGAGATAGAAAGTTTATATAAACCAAAAAAATTTGGAATACAAAAATCACCTATAATAAAATATTTTAATTTCAAAAATATACATTCATCAACAAATGAAAATAGTTTATTAAACCAATTTTATAAAATAAGTGAATGTAATAAGTTAAAAATAGAATATGAAAATGAAAATAATTTCATATATGATTTAGTAATTAGGTGTAGATTTGATGCGTTTTTTGTAAAAAGATTTGAAAAAGATCAACTTATTGTAAATAATAATCAAATATTAGTCCCTTGGGGATGGGATTTTAAATGCGTTTCTCCATATGCAGAAACTGATATTTTTGCTTTGGGTAAGTCAGATACAATGAATAATTATTCTAACATATTTGATAATATGTATAAATATGAAAATGATATACTATTTCATCCAGAATCATTAATTGGTTATAATTTATATGTTAATTCAATTAATGTAAAAACGTATCTTATAAATTTTCATTTCCATTACCCGGAAATAGATGAATATGGGAATGAAATTAATACAGAAGATTTAATAGAAAAATTATCATCAAATGGTGTTAAATATGATTTAACGATATGGGAAAATAAAAAAAGATATTACCCAAAAAAATAAAAATAAAAATAAATGAAAATAGCAGTTTTATTATCAGGAAATATAAGAACTTGGGAAAGAAGTAACTTACTAGATTTTATTGATCTAGATGTAGATTATTTTATATCTACAACAAATAAAAAATATAATTATCATCCTTTTATAAATAATAAATTTGGATATCATAACATAAATGACGAATTAATAGATGATGAAAATATTAAAAAACTTTTTAATAAAATAAATTATAAAAAATTATTAATAAGTGATGATGATGTTATAATTGATGAAAATTTTTCACCTAATATGAGGAATCTTGATAGTTGTTATCATCAATATAATAGAATAAAAAAGATTCTAAATGATATAGAAGATTATGAAAACAATAATAATTTTAAATATGACTTGATCTTAAAAACAAGAATTGACTTAATTTACTATGGAAAATTAAGTCAAAACATATATAGTGTATTTAATACAGATTATGTAATGTATGAAGATGGTTGTGATAGCGATATTATTTCAAATAGAAATGATTTCTTTAATATTGTTAATCATGTTGTAGATGAATTTTACAACCAATCAGATTTACAAAGTCATATACACCCTCCACATAGTATGTTAAATTCTGCTGTAAAAAAATTTAATTTAAGAAATTTAAATAAAAAAAATACTGATGTAATCAGATTTTAAAAAAAAAAATAAAATGAAAAAAAACCAAAGCATATTATCAAATGGTAATGAAAAAAATTTACCAAGCAACGACAATTATCAAAATTTTAATAATTTTATATTTTCAGACGACATTAAAATAATAGGAAAACTATTACATCGTTTTCAACATTTTCAAAATGTAAAAGATCTACCTGGTGATATAGTAGAAGTAGGGGTATTTAAAGGATCTGGAGTATCATCTTTCATGAAATTTATTGAAATATTTTGTCCTAATTCAAATAAAAAGGTGATAGGCTTTGATATTTTTGATGTTTTAGAAAGTGAGAAAGTCTTGAAAAGTGATAAAGATATAGATAGAGAATCTATGAATGTAATATACGACAGAGTAAATCATGTTGATTTAACACTTGAATCAGTTACTAATAATCTAATTAACACTAAAATATCAACCGATAAATTTATTTTAGTTAAAGGAGATGTTGAAAAATCAATACCAACTTTTTTACAGGAAAATCCTGGATTTAGAATATCATATCTATATATAGATGTTGATATAGATAGACCCACATATTTTACTTTAAAATATCTTTGGGATAGAATTTTACCAGGAGGGGTGATAATTTTTGATGAATTTGAGTATCATAAATACTCAGAAAGTAACGGAGTTGAAAAATTTTTAAAAGAAAAAGGATTTGATTTTGAATTAAAAAGTACAAATTGGATGGCTCCAACTGCATTTATGTATAAAAAAAGTTGGTAATTTAATGAAATTATGATTAATGGTATCTTACTATCTTACTATCTGATATTATCTATAATAGATATCGTTGTAAGATCATATAATATGTAATATATTATGAAAAAAATTGAATTTATATAATGATTATAATAGCAACTAATAATGGTAAAAATTTTATATTAAATATTCTTTCTGACTTAGAAAGAATAGGAGTAGAATATGAAATATCAATAATTGATACCATGTCATCAGATGATAGTTATTTTTTTATTAAAAAAATAGTAGAAGATAAAAAATTTAATTTGAAAATAAATCTTTATCAAACTCCATATAGAGGGTTTGATTCAGGAGCATATATATATGCGATAAATAACCTTATTGCAGATAAATTTTATTTTTTACAAGATTCAATAAGAATAAAAGATAAAAATTTTTTCCTAGAAATAGATAAAAAACTTAAAACAGAAACAGTAGTTCCTATTATTTCTTTCCAAGAAAACTTTTATGCAAATTCTGAACAAATAAATTTTTGTATAGATAATTTTGAAACATCAGATTATAAAAAAGGTATATTTGGACCTATGTTCTCTATTCTTTATGATGATGCTAAAAAAATAGATAAAAAATTTTTAATTTATCCATTTGATAAAAATACACAAATGGCTATGGAAAGAGGTTGGGCAATTATATTTGATAAATATAATTTTAATATAGAACCATTAGAAGGAGAAAAAAATGATGAAAAAATAAATAATGACTCTTACAATTATTTTTCTAAATTATTCCCTTATAGGTTATAAAAATAATTAAAAATATGATAAAATTAATAATATTTGATTTAGACGGTGTTTTAGTAGAAGCTAAAAAAATACATTATGAAACTTTAAATAAAGCATTATCTAAAATAGATAATGCTTTTACTATTTCTTGGGAAGAACATTTAAGTAAATATGATGGATTAAAAACTAATCAAAAATTAGAATTATTATCAATTGATAAAAAATTACCAATTGATAAATATAAAGAAATTTGGGAAGAAAAACAAAGACTAACAATAGAAGCTCTAAAAGATTTAGAACCAAATTTAGATTTAATTGACTGTATTTCTAAATTATCTAATGAAGGCTATAAAATAGCTTGTTGTTCTAATTCTATTAAAAAAACAATTCTAATAGTTCTTTCTAAATTAAATATTATAGAATATTTTGATTTGATACTATCTAATGAAGATGTTAAAAATAGTAAACCCCATCCTGAAATATATTGGAAAGCAATATCTCAAATGGGTTGTTTATCAGAAGAAACTTTAATAGTAGAAGATTCACCTTACGGGCTTTTAGCCGCTCATAGAAGTAGATCTAATATACTGAGAGTATTAAACCCACAAGAAGTTAATTATAATAATATTAAAAATAAAATAAATGAAATAAAAAATAATAACTATAATATTATGCCAAAATGGATAAATAAAAAATTAAACATCTTGATACCTATGGCAGGAGCCGGATCAAGATTTGAAAAAGCAGGATATACATTTCCTAAACCTTTAATTGAAGTTAAAGGAAAACCAATGATACAAGTAGTAATTGATAATATAAATATAGAAGCAAATTATATTTATATTGTACAAAAATCTCACAGAGAAAAATATAATTTAGATACATTATTAAATCTAATCACCCCAAATTGTAATATAATTGAAGTTGATGGTATTACAGAAGGGGCTGCTTGTACAGCATTATTAGCAAAAGAATTAATAAATAATGAAAATCCATTATTCTTTGCTAATTCTGATCAATTTGTAGAATGGAATTCAAGTGAATTTATGTATAAAATGCAAGAATCTGAAGTGGATGGTGGTATAGTTACGTTTGAAGCAACCCATCCTAAATGGTCTTTTGCTAAAACTGATAATGAGGGATTAGTAGTAGAAGTTGCTGAAAAAAATCCTATATCAAATTTAGCAACAGTAGGGTATTATTATTGGAAAAATGGAAGTGATTTTGTTAAATATGCAGAAGAAATGATAAATAATAATATAAGGGTTAATAATGAGTTTTATGTATGTCCTGTATTTAATCAAGCAATATCTGATAAAAAACAAATTAGAACTTTTAATGCAGAAAAAATGTGGGGATTAGGTACTCCTGAAGATTTAGACTTTTACTTAAAAAATTATAAAAACAATGATTAAATTTGAAAAAATAGGAAGATTAGGAAATAATTTATTACAAAATATAGGTATAAGTATTTTAGCAAAAAAATATAATTTTCAAGTTGAGAATTATATAAATGAAGAAGAATTTAAAAAAATTGGATTAAATTTATATAAAGGAGAAATAATTAATACGAATTTTTGTTTGTATCAAGATACAGATTTAGATAGATTATTATCATTAAATAAAATTGATAATGGCATAATATATGATGGAACTTTTCAACATAGAAACTTTCTAATAAAACATAGACAAGATATTTTAAATCATTTTGATTTAAAATATGATTACTTAAATAATAATGACTTAATAAGATTAGGAGATGTTTCTAACCTAACTGTTGGATTAGAATACTACAGAAATGCGATTAGTAATACTAATTATGATAATGCTTATATATCAACCGATACATTAGAACATCCAATTGTTCAAACTCTAATTAATGAGTTTAATTTATCTATTTATAATAATAACCCATTAGAAACTATAAACTTCGGAAAAAATTTTAAAAATTTAATACTTAGTAAAGGAACTTTTAGTTGGTGGATAGGGGTTTTAAGTAGAGCAAAAAATATAATATATCCTACACATGGTCCAAATTGGCATGGTGATATTTTTGTATTTGATGATTGGAAAGGAATATAAAAATATAAAATATGATACTAATTTCACATAGAGGTAATATAAACGGAAAATTAGAAAGTTGGGAAAATGAACCTACTTATATTGATTTAGCAATAAAAAAAGGTTATGAAGTAGAAATAGATATCTGGTATAAAGATAATATTCTATGGTTAGGACATGATAAACCACAATATGGAATAGATTTTAGATGGATTAGAGATAGATTTCCAAGATTATGGATACATTGTAAAAATATAGAAGCAGTTTTATTTTTTAAAGATTATCCTTATAAATGTAACTATTTTTGGCATGAAGAAGATACATTAACATTAACTTCTTTAAATCATATATGGGCATTTCCAGGTAAACAACCAATAAAAAATAGTATAGCAGTAATGCCTGAGTTATATAATGATGATGTATCTCAATGTTTAGGTATATGTTCTGATTATATAGAAAAATATAAAAACTAAGAATGGAAATAAAATTTTTAGAAAAAGGTTTATCAGGTTGTCAATTAAAATTTATTGACAACTATATTAGAAAATATTCATCAAGTCTTTCATATAATGAAAGACTTGATTTACAAATAGAAAAACAGATAAACTTTTCTAAACACAATATTCTTAATGTTAAAACTCCAAATATACTAAATAAAGGAATAGATAATAATTTATTATTTTTTGATATGGATTATATCTCAGGTAATAATCCATTTAGTATATTTGTTTACCAATCTAAACAAGACATAGATAATTTTAGAAATATTCTATTTGATTATTTTGACTATTTAATCCTAAATAGTCATGTTGTAAGTATTACAACATTTAAGGATAAATGTATTAATAAATTATCTAATCTTTATGAAAATTCAAATAACAAAGAATTAATTAATTTTATTTTAAATAAAATTAACCAATTACAAAATGAAATTTTCTTAGAATCTTTTTGTCATGGAGATTTTACATTAGTAAATATGATTTATTCAAATAATTATATTTACCTAATTGATTTTTTAGACTCATTTATAGACAGTCCATTAATTGATTTAGTTAAATTAAAACAAGATCTTTACCATAATTGGTCTCTAAATAATTTAGAAAACTTTACAAATAATGACCTATACCGAGCTAATCAAGTATCAAAGTTTATTTGGAATAAGATATATGAAAGATATAAAAATCTAATAGATACTAAAGAATTTGAAATTTTAGAAATATTAAACTTTCTTAGAATTGAGCCATATATTAAAAATAATGATATGATTATTTCATTAAATAAAATTATAAAATCACTAAAAATATATGAAGAATTTAATAATTCCGATGGGAGGAAGATCGTCTAGATTTCCAAATCTAAGACCAAAATGGATGTTAACTCATCCAATGAGTGGAGATTTAATGTGTGTAGAATCTATAAAAGGAATAAACTTAGATTTTTTTGATAAAATATATTTTACCTTTTTAAGATCTCATCAAGATGATTACCAAATAAGTAATGGTTTAAAAAAATCTTTATCTAAATTAAATATTTTAAATAAAGTTGAATTTGTTATACTAGATGAACAAACTTCCTCACAATCAGAAACTGTTTTTAATACAATTAAAAAGTCAAATATAAAAGGATTTATCTTTATAAAAGATTCTGATAGTTATTTCTCAGTTCAGTTATCAAATACTAATAATCAAATTTGTTATTTTAACCTTAATAATATTGATAATATAAATGCTAGAAGTAAAAGCTATTTAGAATTAGACGATAACAATATTATAACAAATATTGTTGAAAAAAAAGTGATAAGCCCTTATTTTTCAGTAGGTGGATATGGATTTAACTCTGCTGATGAATTTTGTGATAATTTTTTAAAAATTAAAGATTATACAGGAGAATGTTATATAAGTAATGTCATATTTGAAATGATTTTAAATAATAATATATTTATTGGATCTGAAACATCTAATTTTTTAGATTGGGGTACTTTAAATGATTGGCAAGATTATTGTAATAAATTCTCTACAATATTCGTAGACTTAGATGGTACTTTAGTAACCAATACATCTGAATTAATACCTCCTTATATAGGAGAAGGTCAACCATTAGAAGATAATATTAAAATTTTAAGAGATAAATATGAATCAGGATTATATAAAATAATCATAACTACTAGTAGACCTGATGAATATAGAGAAATAACTATTAAAGAATTAGCTAAATATGATATAAAATATAATACATTAATCACAGGATTACCTCATTGTAAAAGAATTTTAATAAATGATTTTGCAAATTCTAATCCTTTTCCATCTGCTAGTTCTATTAACTTAGAAAGAAATACTAATACACTAAAAAATTATTTAAGATAAAATATGAAAGATTTTGCAATTTGCTTTAATGGTCAAGTAAGACAATTATACAGAGGTTTTGAAGATTTTCAAAACCTCACAAAAAATATAGAATATGACGTGTTTGCTCATATTTGGGAAATGGATGAATTATTAAGTGGTTGGGGGCATAATATGGGTTGGGAATTTAAACAAACTCAATTCCAAACACCTCAAGAATTTATAGATGTTTATAAACCAGTGAAATGTTCAGTTGAGAACTATAAAGAGACTAGTTTTTATAAAGAAAATTTAAATAACGGGGGATATGGTAACCCAATGAATAAAATATATTCATCATTATCACAATTCTATTCTTTAAAAAAATCATTTGAAACCTTAAATTCATATATAAATGAAACTGGCAATACATATAAATATGTTCTTCGTTGTAGACCTGATATGGATATAGATTTTAATGTTAGTAAAATAGATTGGGATGAAATAAAAGATAGATTAGATAAAAGTCCTAATGTAGTTTTAACAAACCCAGGATGGGATTGGCCTAATGGAGATGGGTGTGCTGATTTTTTTGCAATAGGAACTCTTGAAAATATGAATAAGTATAGCTTATTGTTTGATAACTATATTAGTATTTATAATACTAATCCTAATAGAAACTACAATGAATCTAATATGAAATTTCATTTAGAAAAAATATGTGGATTAAAAGTTGAAAATTGCGATATACATGTAGGTATGTATAGATAATTACTTTAATTTCTTAGCAGTAATCCAAACTTCATCAGCATCATATACATAAGGTCTACGTTTTTTCCAATGCTCTAAATTACCTATTCCTTTAAGATGTTGACCCCATATATAATCATATGGTAAAGTTTCTGAATACTCAATTAATAATTTACCAAAACCAGAATTACGATATTGTTTTTCTAAAACAAGAGCAACCCCCTCAACCCCTTTTTGACCAATAAAATCATCGGTATATTCATCTAAACTACCTTCAGCAAATAGATAACAACCGATGATTTTATTATCTAAAGTTAGCTTAACACTTAAATCCCAATTAACAACAGCTTTTAAGTATCTATAAGAATTTTCTTTGCTCATTAAATCCTTAAATTCCTCAGCAACCATTTCCATGATAAATAATTTATCACTATTAGAAGTGATTTTTTCAATTTTAGGTGTTCCTAAACTTTCATTAAATCTTTTTAAGTATTTCATAGAATATATATTAATATATTTTGGTGAAATATATTGGTGAAATATTTTCTAAAATATAATAACCATTTTGATAATTTGGATCTATGTATAATTTTTTAAGCCATTTAGAACTATTATTAATTTCATATATAATTGGTGTTATATCTTTTTTATACTTCTTTTTACTAAGAGAAAAATAATTTAATTGATACTCTTCTGAATAAAATACCTTCATTTGAGGTATTAAAGCTTCACAATCTTCAATTGTTTTACAAACATATATTCTGTCAATATGAGAGGTTAATTTACTTTTTGATTTAGGAGATAATCCATATTTTTTTATTTTATCATCATATTCTTTGATACTTAAGTGATATAATTTATCAGGTATATTTAATTCTAAATCATCATATTTTTTTTCAAAAGTTATTTTTATATCAGAATAATAATTTTGATTTATTTTTAATTCTTGTAAATCAAATTTTTTTGCTCTAAACATACCATTTATATTAGTTATTTCCATTTTAGACGGGAAATAACCTCCTATATTAACACAAGTAGTAAATATATAATTGTAAACATTTTCTAACTTTTCAGGACTGATTAAATCATAATTGATTATTTTAATATCAAATTTATCAATATGCAAATTACCTATTACACTTCTTGGTAAAAAAATATTTAAATTATATATAAGGTCATTATATATTTTTTCGATAGGTAAAGTTTTTATCAATCCTTCGTTTATCAGGTCCATATAATCTTTAAAATATATTATTATCATTTTATAATTATTTTTTATCTTATATTAATAATATTTGGAATATCACTTTTAAGGTCAAGTATTTTACTTGGATTTAATAAAAAATCCATTTCTATAAAATTATATTTTATATTTAATGTAAACTCTTTATTTATTATTTTTTGCTGAGAATAATCAAAAGTATTTTCACTTAAAGTATAAGCTATAATTTGCTTAAAAATTATATTATATATAGCATCTCTATTAACATCTAAAGCTGTAATTGTAAATGGTTTAATAAACAAATTTTCTGAATCTAAGTATTGGTCATAAAATATTTTTTGTAATATCCAATAATTTAAGTCAGAATCAACTGACCTAAAAGTTAAAGTTAATTCTCTACTTGATAAATCTTGAATATTTTTAGCAGGTTTGTAGGATATTTTCTTACCAAATGGTTGCATCTGCTCAGGCATTTCAAAACTTAATCCTGGATAATTAACAGATTTTATTGTAGAATTTAAGTAATCTAATACATTATCATATTGGATATAATTTTTTTCCAATAAAACTCTGTACTCTAATATAGCATCTTCTGTTAAAAAGTCTTGCGGTAAATTAAAAATAAACGCATTAGACATTGAACTTAATCTCATCTTATATCATATAATTTTTTTTTATCCTCCACTCTGAGTTCCACTCTGAGTTATAGATATAATTTGTCTTGTTACAACAGCTACTCCTGTAGGAGTTTGTGTATTACTTATTATATAAGGAGTTACATTAATAGGTTGCGCTGTTTGTAAATTATTATTTAATGTAGTTACATTAGTTATGGAATCATATACATTGAATAAACCAGTGTATAATACAGTACTTACACCATTACTTGAAGATGTAATATAAAATAAATTTATACCCCCATTATATATTTTCTTAACATCATTAACACTACCATTTGGTAATAAAAATACTACCATACCTTTTGATAAATCAATGCTTCCTGATTGATAATAAGGTGTTATACTAACAGTATTTATTGAATCTTTAATAACCATATTAATAGTACCTAAATTACTCATATCCAAATAACTAATTGTACCATCTTTAATTTGATTTGCCAAAACAAAACTAAATACATTATCAAAAGGATAAATTGAAATAACTAATTGTCCATTTCCATAAAAAAGACTACTACCAACTAACACATTATCCGATTTAGCTACTATATTATATTTTTCTATTAATACAGGAAAAGGAACTTTAACAGGTTGTAATTGTAAATTTACATTATTTGTGTTTGCATTTCCATTCATATTACCCAAAGACATTGTTGTTTTTAGATTATATATAACAGGTTTTGAAGCATTTGCTATATTAATCTTAGACATATGAAGACTATATTTAGTCACTTGATCAGGCAACATACCATAATCAGCTGTTCTAAGTATTTGAGAATTATCAACAGCATCAATAACACTCATTTGAACATCTATTATAGCAGTTGTGGTTGAGTATTTAATAATAGGTCTATATTCTACAGGTTGGTCGAAATTATCATTTAATATTACAGTAATACTATTACCTCTAATATTTTGTTCAAATACAGTAATTGTATATTCTACATAATAGTTATTACCTATATTCTGTGCATTTTGTAAAAAAAGATTAAACTCTGATATATTTCCATTATATGTTCCAAAAATTTCAAAATAATCTCCTTGAGAAGATTCTTGTATAGTTAATCCTAAACTTTCATATTTAGGAACAATAGGAACACTTGTTGAATAAGGTGATTCAAGTGTATAGGTAGTTATGTTATTAATAGTTTGATTACTATCAATAAATTGAAAGTTTATAAATAAAGGGGATGTAGTACTTATACCAATACCATTAGTTAAATTATAATTAATGGTATTAGAAGTTGGAGAATTATTAGTTAATTGGTTAGAAATAGCATATGCAGATGGAACCAATACATCTATATATTTACCCCACATTTTAGCATTGATTAATAAAGGAGGACTTGAGTAAGATAAATTATATAAATTATCACCTTGAGTAATATCATAATAAAAGTTGCTTATATCATAAGTATATTTATTATTAGTATCAAAGACGTATGCGTTTATTTTAAATCCTATATATTCACCAAAAGTGTAATTTATAGGAAAGTGTAAACGAATTGTATCAAATTGAATAGGAAATCCAGATGGATAATTATTAACTTGTAAAAATTTATAAGTATTAGTATCTATTAAAGCATTAGTATTTGATACTGGATCTAAAACAAATAACTGATTAGCTTGAGTATTTGCATTTGGAGAATTATTACTCTCCATAAAAGATCTTTCTCCTAATTTAGTATTAATTAGGACTTCGTATGGTACAGATATTAAATTTTGGTCATTATATATATACTCCAATAGAACATTAGGATCTAAATTAATAAAATTTGATAATTTCATGGATAAAATGTTTTATTTATATATAAAAAAAACATTATCACATATCTAAATAAGATTGAATTTCACTAATAATATCTTCATCTAAAATAGATGGATATTTTTCTTTTATTTGGTTAAATAATTGTTCTTCTTCTTTTTTCATTTTAGAAATTCTACTAGAAATAGGATTAATTTTACTTGTTATTGCATTTAATTCTTTTTCTAAGTTAGATAATTTAAGTTCTATATTTTTTTTAATATCATCTACATTAGCATCTAATGGATTAGTTTTTAAATTTTCTTCATAATCCATAAATTCTTTAATATAGTTTTGCAAAACTTGTTGCATATCATTAAATTCTTTCTGATGAAATTGAAGCTTCTTATTTAAGCCAATATACTCATTTCTTAAAACTTTTGCTCCTTCTTTATATTTTTTATCAATCATATTAAATATTATTTTTTTCTTCTACTACTTTTGTTATTTTTCTTTTTGCAGGTGCTCTTTTAACAGGTTGTTTAACTGTTTTAGGTAAAATATCTTCTACTTTTTCTTCTACTTTAGGATTTTTTTTTAATTTATCCTTATTTTCAATTAAAGACCTTATTTCATTAGCAATTTTATCTTTAAGTAAAGTAGGGTCAGTAAGTAATTTTTTAGTAAACTCCGATGCTAAATAATCAATAATAGATACTTCATAAGAATCTTCCATCATTTCTAAGAAATCAAGTCTTGGAATTTTTTCTGAAATATCCAATGAAAAAGAAAAATCAGTATTTTTCTTTACATTCTTAAAAATAGTAGTTATAGGATCTTCTTTAACTTCTTCCTTAAGAATTTGTTTAACTTCTTGAACTACTTCTTGTTTAACTTCACGTCTAATTTTTTCAGGTGGAGTAGTAACTATTTCTTGTTTAACTTCTTCAGAATCTTCTACATTTATACGAATAATAGTTTCATCTTGTGGTGGTGGATTATATGTAATATTTTGTTGAGGTATTGTATTAGGATTGATCATTTTTGTTAATTCATCATTAGAATATTCCTCTTCCCCAACTATATTTTTTAATAATTCTAATTGTCTTTGAGCACTAATTTGCGCTTGACGATTATTTTGTTGAAGATTATATTTTTCAGCAACCATTCTTTTTTCTTCTTCCACATCATAATTAGCAATTATAGCAGAATCATTTTCTGGTAATTTTTCTAATACTTCATTAGGTATTGATTTTATTTTTTCCGCAAAAATATTAAACGTATTTGTATTAAAAAAAGCATTTGGATCAATGTATTCATCAAAATACATTGGATTTAACAAACGATTAACATCGATTCTTTGACCATTATCTAATACGGCAATATTTTCTATTTGTTCATTTACGGTTAATATCTTATTTGATACAACATCTGTAAATTTTTTATTTCTAACATTTCTAAACATAAAATTCTTTTATTTTGTTTTATATACTAATATATTAAAAAGTATCTTGTCTATTCAAATATTTTTTAAATAAAAAAAGGCAATAAGTTTTAACACTTATTGCCTTTTTAACCTACCACTAACCTATTAAATATCTGCGAAGAAATCATCTTCATCATCAACTACTGCTGCTTTTGGAGCTGCTTTTGTTTCTGGTCCTTCTTCAAAATCGAAATCATCAC
>Ga0316224_1000370_pt1 | contig 65700 bp, 65 predicted proteins | sample TBH18013metaG_FD_206254 | JGI IMG/M metagenome (GOLD analysis project Ga0316224, IMG submission 206254) | Freshwater microbial communities from Trout Bog Lake, Wisconsin, USA - TBH18013 | ecosystem: Environmental > Aquatic > Freshwater > Lake > Hypolimnion/Profundal zone | place: USA: Wisconsin... | reverse complement strand
TGACCGTTGTGTGGGGTTGCGGTTAGGAACAGGCGATGCTCGAACCGACTCGCCATCGCCCGAACGGCACGGGTGCGTTGGCTGTCCACAGCGTATCGAGCCCCGTGGGACGGGGCGGCGTGGTGCGCCTCGTCAAGGATCAGCATGGCCTTCGGGCGGAAGTCGCCGAGCAAATCGCGCAGCCCGACCGTGTAGGTTTCGTCCGAAAGTAGGTCGTGGGAGATAATAAAACGGCTGCCGGTCTGCCAAGGGTTCACTCCGAAGCCATATTCGCGCCGGAGGTCGGTGAGGAAATCACGATCCATGATCGTAAAGGCGAGACCAAATTTGGCCTCCAACTCGTCCTGCCACTGTCGCACCATACCGGCCGGAGCGGCCACAAGAGTGAAATCCACGCGGCGGCGGAGCAGCATCTCACGCAGCACCAACCCCGCCTCGACGGTCTTTCCGAGGCCAACATCATCGGCGATGAGGAGGTTGACGCGCGGCAGTTGCAGCGCCTTCCGCAGTGGTAGAAGTTGGTATGCATCCAGGCGGATGCCCGCCCGGAAGGGGGCCTGAAGTAGGCGCTGATCGGCCGCGCTGGCCGTGTTCCAGGTGATCGTGCGGAGGTAGGCAGAGAACGTGCCCGGGTCTTCCGGCATCTTGCCGAGCAGGTTCGGCCAGTCGTCTTGCATTAAGATTTCGGCGTCGAGTTCGGCATCCCAAACAACGTCGGCCTGTTCGCCGAGTGCGTCGTCCTCAATACCCGCTAACGTTACCGTGTGTAGGCCCTGTCCTACGTCGTTTGTCGCTTCGACAAGCCAACGCCGATCCCGAACCCGCACGAAGTCGCCTACCTGGGGTTGCATAACCTGAAATTCTCCCGAACGGCGCTTAACGCAGATCTGAGAGTGGCGAAAATCCGGACAGGCTCCGCGACCCAGTGATCAGTTCGATCCTGGTAGTCAGTTCAGGCCCCGAGGTCAAAGATTGGTGAGATGCCCTGGCGCCTCAGGGGATTGATATCCGGCAATTTCAGATTTGCTGCTGTGCCTCTGATGGGATGCTTGTCGCTTACCGACGAGAACCAATTCCGGCGGAGGCGGAAACATCGACCTGGGATTTGATCACATGGATGGCTCATCTCGTTCGGGCGATGTTCGTTGCCCAGAGGATGATGCGGACGCTGAGTGACATGTTTGCATTTCTGATTGTAATCGACCGCACCGGCCCCCAATCGGCGATATTGGACGCGAATGGCGACCAAGCCCCGCTACTTAGCCAAAATAGAGACGATCTCGTCATGGCCGGCTTCCCTGGCCAGAACGCGAGCGGTTTCGTTTCGCTCGCCCCCGCGAAGATTCGCTCGGGCGCCAGCCTTGAGGAGCGCGCGCACGACGTCTGTGTGCCCATTTCGGGAGGCGTAATGGAGCGGTGTCATGCGTGACACCATGCCGTATCCATGCACTTCACACATGGCATTGGGATTGGCGCCTAATTCCAAGAGAACCGTCACCCCATCGGTATTACCTAACGCCGCAGCATAATGCAGGGGCGTTCGTTTCGTTATGTCGTCCGCCAAATCCACTGAAGCGCCATGGGCAACTAACGTTCGGATCATCGCCACGTCTGGCCCGGCCGTTTGCAGGGGACTACCCGCGAAATACCAACCTAGGGTCTCTTCGTTGAAATGCCGCATCCAGTAAACGGCGTTCGGATCAGCGCCAGCCCTCAGCAGCGCCTCAGCTATTTCAGGGGTCCGCGCATTGTGTAACGGCGTGAGACCGTAAACCCCTTCCACGTTTGCAACTGCACCCCGCTCCAGAAGCAGAGCGGTGGCCTTTCCATGTCCCGCTTCCGCTGAATAATGCAGTGGCACATACCCAGGCTCATAATAAACCGGGGTGTCTTCTTCAGCGATCCGTTCCCCTTCCCGCATGTTGGGATCAGCGCCTAGGTTCAACAGAACCAAGAGCAAATCTACCCGCCCGGCTTTGGCCGCAGCATGTATCAAGCCCCGACCGCCCTCTGCGCGCAATTTCACGATCTCTGGGTTATCTCGGACCACCTCTTCCAAGTGACCCGCATCCCCCACCTCAATGTATCGGGTGGCAGCTTGAAACAGGTGATACGAGAGTGCGGAGTGGGTAGCGGCGTCCGTCGTCATTCCATTCAAATTATCAACCCCTATTGAGTTATCAAGCCCTATTGAGTCGTCTGATATCGAAGCTAGTTCAACATTTGGCATCACGCCATGCTTCGTATGGCCGATGCCAAATGTGACGTCTCGACCGATTGCGCCCGGATTCGGCCAGTCCGAGCTACAAAGGCGCGAGGCACACATCTTGATCCCTATGTCCCTGATGTCCAATAACAAACCGCTACTTCACGCGCGCGCACGCCCACCTCGAATGTGGATCGCTGACGGCGTTGCGTGCAACGCCCGTCGCACGCTGCAAGGACTAAAATAGTCGATAACGGCAATCGAAAACGAACGCGGTTATAGCGTTGTCTGCTCGTGCATCAGGCCGCCTAACCCGCCCCCGCACAGCGCGAGGTGGCCAGTATTAGTGCGCCATATTTTATGGTAACCACGATCAGGCCATCAGCCTGGAAGACCTTGAGAATGAGTACCGACAGGAAGACGCTGCTAGAGCGTCACGCGAAGGCGACGGCAGCGATCAAGCATCCGAACACCCCGCCGGAGGTGAAGGCGGCGGCGCGGAAGCTACAGGCATCGACGGACGCCCTGTTGAGCCTTCAGGACGCATTCGCGCGCAAGAAGGCCAAGATGGACGCGCTCATGGAGAAGTAAATCTTCTCGCCGCTCCTCGCGAAGTCTGGGAGCGTGCGTTGTTCGATGCGGCAAACCGCCGATGGGACGCTGGGAAGACAGTCACCACAGCCAATTCCCGCCGCGTTACGCCGATTTCCCCGAAGAACCGAGGCGCGATTCAGTTCAACGGTGGAAAAATCCAAATCCGCGAGGGTTCCCGGTGGATTGACCTCGGGCCGATTGGCGAGAATATCGATAGCCTCGCCATCGACTTAGGGCTTCCGACCAGCTTCCAGCGGGGTAATTACGCATCCGACCACTTCGATTATGACGCCTATGACGCTCTGCTCAAGGATGCAGCGAAGACACTTAATCCGCTAATTGCCGAGCGTGTCCGCACCAACGATGAGTCCATGGCGGATATCGGGTCGCACGAGAAGGACCGCGCCGCCAAGGTCGCCTATGATGCGATGAACAGAGAAGCCCGCCGATTGGGCGTGAAACCGGCCGACTTGCAAGATATGGTTGACGCCCAGGTTGACGCGAGCCGGGTCGATCAGGAACAAGTGCCTACCAATACGGGCAAGAAATCGCTATTTGCTGATCTAGCCCTTCATACCCAGGACGCCGGAGACTTAAACGATGCACCAGTGCCCACAGGCAGTTTGGAATCAGATAGCCCAAATGCAGCCGTTGGACCCGTTCTGGCGCAAGGTTATGGCGATGCCACCGGATCGGGCGGTAGAGGCATACCAGATGGTGGACGCGCTGGCGGAGAAGGTGACGAAAGACCCGACGGTAGTTCTGGCGCACCTTCTGGTAGCCCCACTCTTGATGGAGAACGAAGCGATATCTTCGTTCATAGTGGAGACGCATCAGGGATCATTGAGAGCATCGCTCCCGGAAGTGATTTCGACGGCGGAAGCGGTGTCTTTGGCGACGGCGGAATATCGGCTGACCAATCAGCAGCAATCGCTTCTCCGGCAAGCCCTTCAGTGGACGCGACGAGCCACGACACCCGCGCAGCGCAAGCAGCCGCAGAGGGCATAAAGTCCACCCCCGGCATCGACAACATCCGGGCAACGCTCCCAGCCCTCCTACCCGGCCAGCAAGACGACGTATTCAAGACCGAGACGCGGTTCGACAAGCCGGACGGCTACGGCATGTTGCTGACCAACGGCACGGGAATTGCGCGGTGTCGACGCGATACATCAGCGGCGAACTCCCCATCGCCGCATCATGTAGGCGACTTTGTGTTCGTGGACATCCCGGATCACACCGACCAGCCGAGCATGAATGTGCCGGCGCATCCATTTGGGTCTCGGGCAATAGGGCATGTGCAACATGTGGTAGTCCTCCATCCCAAGCTTCTTCCTGGCTTTCAACGATCGCTCGCTATCGCGGTCATCTGCCGAGCTCCGTTGGGACTGGTAGGCGAGCCGCAGGGGTTGCCGGTTGGTGAATATCGTACCCCCGCTTGGCGGCAGATACAGCACCCCGTGCTCTCCGGCCGAAGATTGGGCAGACGAACCACCACCGCACCTCGCTGAAGTGGGGGCGGGTCGTTACAAAGCGAATGCGATAGTCAGAGACGGTCGCGTTACCGGTGGAGCGCGCTGTGGTGGTGTAGTGCAACCGCACCCAAGCCGCGTCTGGATCGGTTAGGTTCGCTTCATATGCAATACGACATGCCACCTCCCTGGTGCGGGTTGCCGTCCACGTCATCGTGCCCGACACATGATGGCCGGGTAGGATCGTCCCCTTACGGATGGAATAGGCTAAATCCAATTTCCAACCATCCTCAACGACAGGTCCGCCGTCCCGACATCCGGAAGAATGCCCTCCCATCAGCTTTGCTCGCGCCGATCAGAATGGCTCCACATCTGGGGCCGCCCAGGATTTCCCGAAATCATCTGTCTAACCTGCCCTTACTGTCCGCCAATGATACCAGACCCCAGCAGCCTCGGTTCAAACTTTCAAGCGAACCAAATTCGGGGCTGGTCGGATTGCGTTCTCCAACACGCGACCAACACCTCGCGCTAACTCGGACGCATCGTCCCGATTGTCAGGATCAATGAACCCGGCCGCCTCCATGGCTTCAATCTGAGGGGCTGAAATACTGCAAGCGATGATCCGAGTGCCATCTAGCCGTCGCATCCGAGTACGACCCATCCTGATGGCGGCGGATGATGGGGAATGATCGAGTTCGGAGGCGCATGGTACTGTTGTCGATGCGGCTTGTGCCGCCTGAAGCACCTGTTCTTCCTCCGCACTGTTCACCAGCACGCCGCCAACCCACTTGGGATATTCGATTGGCACGTAACCACCCATGAGAACTCCTTCCGGTCATCCGGTGCGACCGACCAGTGTGCGACAAGGACAATTCAGCCCCATACCATCGATAAAAAGTGGAAAGTTGTCGTCTCTACGCGCGCGCACGCGGGCGAGACCCGGAAATGGATTACGACCATGTTGCGCGCAACGAAAACCTCCCATCCGCACTGTCGTTTCAGACATGCGGTTGCCCCTCGGTTTGAACGTGTTGCGAGGAGCGCCCATACCGTTCGAAGCCCAGCAGTAACCCGCGTGCCAACGGATCATCGGTCGCGGCCAAGTGGTTCAGCGCCACGTCGCGGAAGTATGCCATCGACGCTTCCGGGCTCGTGGACCGGTCAACCGAGTTGGCGGTCAACGCCTCGGCCATCGCATCCAGCCACTCCGCGTCGGACAGCCCCTGGACCAAGGGAAGCGGTGGCGGCTCATCGTCCGTCTCGGTCGTGAGAATCAGAAGTGTCAGGTCATTGGCAGGAGCCAACCACGGATCTCCCACAGCATGGCTCAAATTCGGGGTTACACGGGTTACAGCTCCTTGAAAGAGGCGGAACTCTGCGGTTTTTGGGACGTCCACCGCGTAACCCGTGGGCAATGGGTCACGGGTGACACGGGTTACAAGCTCAGGCGCCGGGGCTTGGCGCCGAGCCCGCGCCAGAAAATCAGCGAACCCCATCGGTTCCACCCTCCTTGCTATCGTCACCCAGAATGGCGCCTGACACGACATAAACGCGGCGCGGCCCCTCGTTCGGTATTCGCACCAATCTCGCCCGGTGTCGCTCAGTGCCACCGGTTATAAATCCACGCATTGCAAGCAATTCGGCCGTCCGCTTGGCGTCCAGACCCTTGCAGACTTCGGTTTTCCAGGTCTCCGGCAAGATCAAATATTCCCACCGTTCACCATCGCCATCGCTCATCCGGCGCCGGAAACCAGCCCGGTTTGCGGTGCGGGTCGTGTCAGCCGGCGCCGGGTCCGTGCCGTCACCGCGCGTCACCAGCAGCGTAAATCGACTTTCACCATGGTTTTCGAGGAAAGCCCGAACTTGTGCCAGAGCGCCGGCATCCTCACCGGAACCCGTGCCACCGCGCTCGGCCAGCCACGCTGCGAAGCAGGCGCCCGCCGCGCGCGTTGCCTCGCCCTCAGGCCATGGCAACACGCCATATTCCCGCGCCAGTTCGCCGGCCGCACCGATCAACGCGAAGCGGCCCGCCACGCTCCGAATTTGCCCCGATGCACCGACCGGAACGTGCTCACTTATAAACCGATCTCGCATCAGATTGATGGCTTCCCGCAGTTCGGCGAAGTTGGCTCCCCGAGTTTGCGCCAACTGTGCCAGGAACACCCGCGCCGCGACGCCATGGTGTGCCCTTGCCGCACCCCGCAATTCTTCGGCCAGCAACGCCGGGCCTTGTCTGCCGTGCAAATCTTGGAACACCCCCAGGCCGGCGCCTGCATCGGCTGGCAAGTTCACCAGCCGCACTTCAAGCCCGGCCATCGCCTTCTTGCCGACTTCGCTCATTTTCTGCGCCAGCGTGATTTCACCCGTGCTTAGAAACAAGGTGCGCCACGATTGCCGGGTCCGTGCCGATCCGGTGCGGGATGCGCGTTGCTTGCCGGATTCGTTCGCAAGCATATAGACCACATCGGCGACTTCCCGAGCATCGGCTTGACCCATTTCGTCCAGGATCAGCAGCGAGTCGGAAGTCTCGGCCGCAGTGCCTTCCAAGCCGTTCGCCGTGCCGCGCCATGCTCGCATCTGTGCATCAGCGGTCGGATTGCCCCAAACGCTCGCAGCCACCAAAGCCGCGGTGCTTTTGCCGGAGCGTGAAAGACCCACCAAGTGTATCCCGCCGGACGGCTCGTTCATCACGTCGAGGAGCGGACCTGCGAAAGCCGCTGAGATGAATAGTGCCAAGCGATCGTTGCCCACCGACAACGCCGCAACGCCCTCTTGCCAGCCAGGCAGGGTCCCGGCTGCGCGGTAGGCCGCGTCGGCACTGGCATGGTCGGCTTGCAAGATCGTGTCGGCAGCAGCGCGCCCGAACGACGCGCCGCCGGGCAGGACAAACACCGGTCCATCCCTGCCAGGGTGCCAGCCCGTGCGGGTCACGCATTGCAGCATTCGAGGCACCTTCACTAGACCGACGAACCGTTTTAGCAGGTTGTGCGCCTGCGGATCGGGACCGCATGATAGGCCGGCGTGTTCTAATTCCTCGGCGATCTCGTTGCCAGGACGATGGATCAGGCGGCGCGGGATTGCCCATTGGTGCACACGGCCTTCGCGGTCACGCCAACGCAAAAGCAACCCCCATGCCTCGCCAACCTCGGAGCGTGTTTCGCCCACCACGATAAACGGCGCGGTAATGAAAATCGGTGCGGGGTCAGGGTTCTTGTCTGTTGCACCATGGAGGAAGAACAACCCCTTTGGTGTCATCCGATAACCGTCCGGCACCTCTGCCGCCGTGCCGTCCGGGGAATCATCCAACAATTCGCGAAGAATCCCCGGTGCCGCGCCATCGGGCAGCGTATCGGCCAAATCCCACCCTTTGGGCCAGTCGCCGGGCACCTCCACCACGCGAACCGACGCGGCGCCGGCTTGCTTGGCCAGTTCCGCCACCATCACGGCATAGGCGGCGCCGGGTTCGTCTTGGTCCGGCCAGACCGTGACGGCGCGGCCTTGCAGTGGGGACCAGTCCGATTTGCCTGCCGCTTTACTGCCGCCTTGCGATGCTATTGCGACACAATCCGGGAACAGCAGCCCGGCCGCCTCCGCTGATTTCTCGCCTTCCACGACCATGACTGGAGCATCAGGGCGCACCGCCAGCCGGTCCAGGCCATAGAGCGGGCGCAGTGTTGGCGGCGCTTTACAGTGCCAATCGATGCGATCGTGGGCCTTGCCGTTACGATCGGTCCAGACGCGGCGCCCATATGTCCACGGCCGCACATCCTTCGTCGGCGTTCCGTCGGCGGCGGTGCCATCGTACCGGGCCACCGCCACCACGGGCATGCCCTCGGCCGTGCGATAAATCCAAAGGCCAGCCGGGTTGGGGAGGTCGCCGATCCGGAAACGAGCAGGCGCGGGCACTGGATCTGGGCACGGCAGCATCGTTAATGCGCCATCGTCATCAGCCGCGCCACCACCTGAACCGGACGGAATTGCGGTGGCGCGGGCGCGGGCGCGGTCGTCACCGGTCAACGGGCTGAACGGGTCGGCGATGTAACCCGCGTGACCCTTAACTCGCACCGTAGGGGTTACAGGTTCGGTAAGGTCAAAATGGCTGATTTTTGCCTGTGTCTGTGCCGTGTAACCCGCGTAACCCCCATTCTGGTCAATGTCTGGCGAAGATGGCAGTGGGATCGATGAAAGGTTCCCATCCATGTCAGTGAACCCCCAGCATGTCGGCAAGCCGCCGAGCAGCGTCTGTCTGCGATAGGCCATACAGATAGGCCGCAAGGCTCACCGGATCACCGCCAGTATCGGACGTTGCGAAGTCGGACCACTGGCCAGTGCGACAATTCACCTTGAACGAGCCGGGCCGTCGGTCACCGCGCTTCGGGTTTCGGGCTTCATACTCTCGGCCGTTCATGCGGCCATCGGGTAGCCAGCGGGCAAGCAGCGTCGGCAGTTCTCGCAGCGCAGCGGCATTGACGGCACCGAAATCAACCGTCGATAAGGCAGCCTTCTTAAGAGCGTCGCGCGACACCTTTATTGGAGAAATAGAAGGGTTACAGTCGCGCGTTTCGAGGATGATATTGTTCATGTCAGCGCCTCCGCCGCCGGTCCTGACTTGGGATCGGCGGTTTTGATCAGATGGCAGTCTTGGGGCTGCGGAACGTGGCGACTGGCAGGCTGTTGAGATGCGCCCGCAAGCTCGCCATCAAAATCAATGTCCGGCTTCCGCTTTTGACGGCGCAGAGGTCGCCCGTCGCCAAGCGCCGATAGATTTCCGAACGGCTCAATCCGCTGACCCGCTGGGCGTCAGGTATTGGTAGCGCCAGCGGCTCAAATGCGGTGCGATCTCCGTTCGGACGGAGGCGGTCTTCAATGTTGGTGGTCATCGTTGGATGTCCCATGCTGTTGCGGGACACACCAAATATCAGGACGGTTTGAACGGAGGAAAAGACAAATAGGTCGGCTGCCTATTTGTCCGTATCCCAGGACAGCAGATCAAGCACCGGCAATTTCCCGGATTCCAAAATCGCCTTCAGCGCGTTCCTGGTGCCGGGGGGCTGGAGTTTTCGTTGCGACAAGAGGCGGTGAACCTGTGTTGTGATTGAAGCAGCATGCCCAGGATATCGTTTTGGAAATATGTCCGCCACATAGTGGCCGATCAAACCGGGAGCCGCCTTGCGGCTTTTGTTGTCAGGGTGACGGAGAACCCAGTCGTCAAAAAGCGACAGTAGCCAATCATCGCGAGTCTTGTTGGTGGTGCCATTTGGCTTGATGCCCGTGCGCTTCGCGGCTTCATGCCAATACCGCCTTGCCTCTGCCTCGCCTACCTGACGGATCGCCTGTTGAAAGCATGCCGATACCATTTCCTGCGTTTCGGCACGGGTCTTCTTGAACTCCCGCGTCATTTCCGCCAATGCATTGACCATCAGCCAACGACCGCGCGAATCGGCACAATCTTGGCAGCACCGGTCTCGATCCCATCCAATGCGTCAGCCAGCCTTTGCAGCGCTGCCGCCACTTGCGGCCGATATCGGCTTCGATTGTATGTCGCGGCCAGCGACGACCGTATGCTGACGTGGTTCAGCGTGGCCTCAATGATGTCCGGTAATTCGCCCATATCGCCCAACATGGTTGCCCCTGTGCGGCGCAGGTCGTGCCGAGTCCAATCTGCGGTCTTGCTTTTATTCTGCAACGCTTTGGTTTCGCGGTCCCAATTCCCCAGCGCCGCACCGGTTTTAGTGGCGAACACCAGTGCATCCGCCTCGGGCTTCTCGGGCTTGAGAGTGCGCAGCAAATCAAGGGCCTGCGTCGGGAGCGGCACGACATGCGGCTGATTGTTCTTCGTCTCGCGCAGGGTCCATGTGCCCGTGTCAATGTTTACATCGCCCCAACACGTTTGCGTGGCTTCCTCGCGTCGCGCCAGGGTCAGAAGCATGAAGCGCAGCGCTGCGGCGTAGGGACGCGGAGACGCCCGTAGCGTCGGCAGAAGTCTGGTCAATTCGTCGCGGCTCAATACTCGGTTGCGGCGCCGCACTGTGGCGGGAGGATGCAGCACTGCCGTCTCGGCTGGCAGGTAGCGACGCTGGGCCGCCCATTTGAGCACCGGCCGAATATAGCGAACCGCTGCCGCTGCCGACTGCTGCGACCCATGTACGTCGGCAGTCAGTTGCAGGTCGCCAGCCTTGAGTATCGCCACCGGTTTGGACAGATGCGATGCAAATACATGGTCGATGCGTCGGCGGCACTCCGGCCAGGATTTGAGGCTGCCGCCCTTCTGCTTCGCATAGATGTCCAGTACCGCCGTCAATGTGCCGAGGCCTTCGCGGGCTTCTTGCCCTATCTTCCGTTTACGCTGTGCATCGGCAATCGGGTCCGCACCCTTTCGTACATCCGCTCGCATGGTTCGGGCTGCCTCTCGCGCATCGGAGATGCCCATTTTCGGGTAATCGCCCAGCGGGAAGCGGCGCATCCCACCCAACGTGTCGCGGCATGCCAGCACCCAAGAGCGTCTACCGGAAGGGGTCAGGCGAAGTCGCAGTCCTGGCAACGTGGCGTCGGATAGGTCAAGCCGCTTGCCGGACTCTGCCGCCCGCTTCGCCGCAGCCTGGATCGCCGTGTCCGTCATCCGTACCGTCATGTGTGCAACTCCTCGGGCTTCAATGGGGCTTCATTGGGGCCTCAACATCACGAGACGTCGGGGGATGTTCTGAACCAGAAATTAGCGGGTCAATGATCATAAAATCAATATAATTCTGATATATACGAGACCCGTCAGGATGGGTTGATACGAGTGGGGAAATTATGATCAGGTAATTCGTAATCAGTAGGTCCACAGTTCAATTCTGTGCGCCGGCACCATTGTATCCCTTTAAAAAAATGACGCGATTCGATCCAATCGTGGATTTCCTTACGTTGCTATGAAATGAGCGGGTCGAGCTGAACGTCATGATGCGCGAACGGCGTACCATACATGTCTTTGTTTAGACTAACAAAAGACGTGGATACCGACCTTCGTTGGCATGACGGTCGCGGACGGCCGGAGAGTCGATGTTTACGCGGACTCGTATTATTCGACCAACCGGCCGACGGTGGTCGCGACCGGTCACAAGCCCGGTAATCTGCCCATGCGGATGAGTGTGACAATACCCCCAATGCGTTGATTTCGCGGATCCTCGGATTGACGGTCACACCGAAATCGTCAGCGCGGTATCTGCATGCCAATACAGAACCCGCTCCCGAAGCGCCGGAAATTTACGGATTGCCGCCACTGCGGTGCCGCTGCCATTCCAGTTCGAACTGCAAGGTTTCCGGCGGCTCGATCGGCACTTCCAGCCCGAGCGCCAGCGCTGCCACCGCGATCGAATAGGCTGTCAGCAGCGCCACATCGACGATCTGGTGCGGCGCGAAATGGTCGCGCATGGCCTCGGCCATGCGCGGTGGGATGCGGCGGCCGGAGGAAATTTCAAACGCATAGTCGCACAACGCCCGTTCGGGCGGCGCCAGGTCGCGCGGAACCCGGCCCTCGCGCACCAGGATAAGCTGTTCCTCGGTCACCCCGGCCGCCATCGCCAGCGGTGCATGATGCGCCCACCCGTAATGTACGTCCCGCGTGGCCACCAGGCTGGTGAGCTCCCGCTGCAACAGTGTCAGGTGGGTTCCGTATTGCGTATAGGTGTTCAACGCCGCGAAGGCGGCCAGACCCGGCGGTGCCAAAGCCAGCGTGTACATCAGGTTCGATACATACCCATGGCTGTCGGCGATTGTCTGGAGCGTCGCGTCAAGCTCCGCTTCGGCCCGCGCGGACAGGGTACGCAGGTCGTTGATAACGCAATGCTCCTGATTCCATCACAATCAAAGCACGCCAGCCCCGACCGGTCCAGATAGTTCAGTTCATCTGCCCGGGCAGCCACAGCGCCAGTTGCGGAAACACCGTCAGCAGGAACAAGAGCACGAACATGATGATGTGAAACGGGATCGTCCCCATCACCACGTCGCCCAGTTCGCCGTCCCAGATGCTTTGGATGACAAACAGGTTGATCCCGATCGGCGGCGAGATTTGCCCGAGCTCCACATACATCACCAGGATGACGCCGAACCAGATCGGGTCGATGCCATAGCTGCCCAGGATGGGATACAGCAGCGGCACCGTGATCACGATCATGCCGATGCTTTCCACCAGGCAACCCAACACGGTGTAAAGCACGAACAAGGCGCCGAAGAACTCGAAATGCGACAGATGCAGGCCGATCAGCCAGGACGTCACGCTCTCACCCACGCCGGCGACGCCGATCGCGAAGGCATACACGTAGGCGGCGTAAATGATGAACAGCAGGTTGCCGCAAATCTGCACCGTGCGGTGCAGCGCCGACATGAAGTGCTCGCGGGTCAGTTCGCCCCAGATCAGGCACAGGATCAGCGCGAACAGGCAGCCGCCGGAGGCCGCTTCGGTCGGCGTCGCCCAGCCGGCATAGATGCTGCCCATGATGGCGCCGATCAGCAGCGCGAACGGCACCACGTCGGCGAGGGCGGACAGCCAGGTTTGGTCGCGGCCGGCGGTGGTTTCCTTCGGAACCGCGCCGCCCCAGAACGACCGGACGGCGATGTAGGCCATGAACATCAGCGTCAGCATGATCCCCGGGATCACCCCGGCCATGAACAGTTTGGCCACCGAGGTTTCGGTGAACGATCCGTAGATGATCATCGCGATGGACGGCGGCAGCAAAATCCCCAGCGTCCCGCCCGCCGCCAGCGACCCCGCCGACAAACGGCGATCGTAGTTACGCTGGATCAGTTGCGGCAGCGCCACGCCGCCGATCGACGCCGCCGTGGCGACGGACGATCCGCTGATCGAGGCGAACAGCGCGCAGCCCACGATATTGGTCTGCAACAACCCGCCCGGCAGCCGGGAGACGACTTTCGCCAGCCCTCGATAAATGCGGAACGACAGCCCGCTGCGCTGCATCAGTTCCGCCATCAAGATAAACAGCGGGATGGCCGTCAGGGTGAAGCTGTTCATGCTGCCCCAGGTGACCAGCCCGATCCCCTTCAGCGCGGTCACGCCGTTCTGCATCAGCAGATAGATCACACCGGGGACGGCGATGGCGAACGGTACCGCCATCCCGGCCGCCAGCAGGAGCAAAAAGATCCCGAAGGACCCCATCAGTTGCAGTGCCAGTTGCATCGTCTCAGACCCCGCCCGACCGGAAGCGGCGCCAGTTGCCGAACGCCGATCGCAGCAGCGACACCGTCGCGGCCAGCATGCCGATCGGCATCAATGCCTGTGGAATCCAGAGTGGAGTACCGAGCAGGGTGGGGGCCGCATCCTCGGTCCGGAACGAGGTCGCGACAAACCGGGTCAGTTGCCACAGCAGGACAAAACAGAACAGCAACGACAGCACATCGAACAGAAAATGCGACAACGCCTGCATGCGCGGGGACAGCCGAGCCTGGATGAACTGGACGTGGTGGTATGACCGATAGACCTGACACACCGGCAACGACAGAAACGTAATCCCGACGATGATATAGCCGCCGACTTCCTCTGACATTTCAAACGAGAAGCCGAACAGGTTACGGGTGACGACTTCCAGGATGACGATCGCACCCATCGTGAGGATGCCGATCTCGCACAGCCACATGCAGGATTTTTCCAGCAGTGTAGGGGCAGGGTGAAACCGTTCTTCCCCGGCCTCCGCCGCGAATGCCGCTTCGCTCATCGTCCGACGGCTGCCCTGATTTTCGCCAGAGCGGCGGCCGCATCGGCCCCATGTGTCTTCGCCCATTCATCCCAGTACGGACGCATTTTGTCCGTCGCCTCGGCGATTTCGGCGGGGGTTGCGGTGGTCAGGATCATGCCCTCGCGGCCGAACTGGGCGGTGACTTCGTCTTCCTGCCGGTTCATTTCCTTGGTGGCCCAATCGGACCATGTCGCGCCGGCGTCGCGCACGATCTGCTGGGTCGCGGGGGGCAGCGCGGCCATCGCTTCCTTGTTCACGATAAACGTGGAGTTCACGTACGACGTCGGGAAGGCAAACCGGTATTTCAGCAGATCGTGCCACGCCAGCCCGCCGCCGGAACTGGCCGTCAGGCCGCCATCGACCACGCCGCGATCCAAGGCCGCCGCCACGTCGGGGGAGCCCATGGTCAACGCGACGCCACCATAGCGGCGGATGAATTCGCCCTGCTCGACGCTGGTGACACGCAGTTTCAGGCCCTTGATGTCGGCCAGGCTGGTGATCTTCTTGCGACCCCAGATCACCTGGAACGGATACGAATACTGTCCCAGGACATCCATGCCGCGCTTGCCATACGCCGCGTTCAGATAGGGCAGCACGATGGCCATCGCCTTGTCCAGGTCAGCCGGCGTTTGCAGCAGCATGGGCAGGCGCAGCACGCCGGTAATGGGAATGGTCCCGGTGGCGAAGCCGTCGTCGCCGAACTGCACCACGTTATCGGCGACCGCCGCGGTGATGCTGTCAGCCTTGATCGGCAGGCTGCCGCCGAGATGCAGGTTGATCAGCAGTTCGCCGTTCGTCTTCTGCCTGACCTCCTCGATCATGCGGACCACCGCATCGACCGATGGCTGCTTGGCCAGTGGATTATAGACGTAACAGTCCCATGTGGTCGCGGCGCGCGCGGCGGTGGCGCTCAGCAGCAGGCAAGCGGCCAGCAGGCTTCGGACAGTCTTTCCTGACACCAGATTTTCCCCATTCTCCGGCGGCATTGTTCCGCCTTACCGAATCAGTGTTACCCGGACGCCGTTGCTTGGCAAACGCGGAGGGTCCCGCCTGCCGCAAGAAAATAAATCGCGTCCGTTAACCGGGCGTTAACATTTCCCGGTCATACTCTTGTTCGCCGGTTGTTGCCGCCATCAAAAATTGTTGCGTCGCATCCGGTTCCCATCGTCCAGCCCTCTGGCGGCATCAACGCCGTCAGAGGCCCGGGGTCCAAGGAGCCACCAACCCGATGCGTCCCTTGTCCATGATCGTCTGTAGCCTGGCTCTGAGTGGCTGCGTCGCGGCGCCGCTCGCCCAAATGGCTGTCTCGCAAATGCCGGCACCGAAGCCGGCCTGTTCCGGCTGCGCGACGGACACCACGCTCGTCAGCATTTCGCAGGGCGTCAGTGACTCGTTTCACAGATTGACCGGGCCGCAGACGCCGTCGGCGGTGGCTGCCACGCCGCCAAAATAGCAGATTACGGCCCCGCCAGCACCTTGCGCATGAAGATCGTGCCGGCGATCGGCGTGTCATAGTAGGGCGGCGTGATCTCAAACCCCAGGCTGCGATACAGCGCCTGCGCCGCCAGCATGTCCGGCAGCGTATCCAGCCGCATGCTGCGATAGCCCGCTCGTGTGGCTATGTTGATGGCTGCGACGGCCAATGCCCGTCCGACGCCCTTGCCGCGGGCGGCAGGGCGCGTGTGCAGGCGCTTCATCTCGCAGGTCCCGGCCTCCGGTAACGGCCGGATGGCAACGCAACCCAACGCGTCGCCATCCAACGCACAGGCCAGCAGCAGTGCGCCGGCCGGTGGTGCATAAGCCCCGGGCAGTCCGGCCAGTTCCGCCTCGAACCCCTGGTACGACAGGTCGATACCCAACGACCCGGCGTATTCGCGGAACAACCCCGCGACGATGCCGAGGTCCGCGGCCGGACGAACCTCGAAATCGCTGCCCATGTCCGGTTACCGCTTGGTGAAATCGATCAACGCGGCGAACCCGGTTTCGGTGCCGACCGCCAGTTGAGTGCCGTCGGCGCTCCAGGTCAGCGTGGTGATCGCCCCGTGATCCGGCGGCACCACCGGCAAGATCCGTGACGAGGTGATATCCGCCACCACCACCAGCCCGTCGGTAAACCCGCCGGCCACAATGTCTTCTCGCGGGTTACAAGCCACCTGCGTGCAGATGATGCCGTCTCCGCCCGCCAGTTCCATCGGCGCCTTGCCCATCGGTCCGCCGCCATGGAACGGCCACAGCACCATCGCGTCCGCGCCGCTGCTGGCCATCCATTTGCCGCCGCGGGAGAACGACAGGCTCTCCGTCTTGGCCGGATAACCGCTCATGCGCATATGCGCGCCGTCCGGCAGCTTCCAGCCGTGCAGGGAGTTCTCCTGCATCGCGGTGACCACGGCCTCGCCTTCAGGATGAATGATGATGCCGGTGTGGCTGCCCTTCCACTCCAGCTTGCGAGGTGTATCGGTCTTCGCCGCCACGAACCACAGCGAGGCACCATTGTAGTGGGATGCGCCGATCCGCTTGCCCTTGCCGTCGAACACCAGGCCGGTGACGGAGGACGGATGGGCCAGCTCTTTTAACAGCGCGCCCGACTGATCGAACAACCGCACGATCTTGCCGGCGCTGGCCGCGATCAGCCCCTTGCCTTTGTCCAACGCATAGGTGGCAACATGCTCCACCCATTTCGAGCCAAAGCTGGCGACGTCAGAAACCGCCCCGTCGGCGGCGATGCGGCGCAGCTTGCCGTCGTCGCCTCCCGAGATGAACCCGTCCCCGGCCGGATCAGCCGCGAAATCGAGAATCGCACCGTCATGCACAGCGGCCGCTATCCAGTCGCCGGACCCATCGATCGTAGCCATACGCACGGTCCCGTCGCCAAGCGCGAAGCCAACCCGCCGACCGTCGCGGGAGAACCGGGCGGCAACAACAAACGCCTCCAACTCCCGGGACGTGCCCCGTGACTGCAACAAAAATTCCGCTCGGTTCGTCTGGCTCATGCTTTTATACTCATTCATTCGGCGCAGTGCCGGTCCCACCGGTCGGCAGGGGCGATGATCAATCCGATCCGCTCACCGGATAGGCGGCATAATGCCCGAATTTTGGTGGCGACGGGCAATCCAACCGGATGTCGGATCGCCCTGTAGAAGCACCTGCCTATGGCTCATGTCCACCCCCCGGATTTTCGGTTGGGGCCGATAAGACCCGTTCGCCCGCGAGACCACTCTGATGGCTTTGCTTCATGGCGATGGGTTCGCCTGTAGCAGCAGGTTTTCGATCCGCCGGTATAGCCGGTCGAATGACCGATTGGCGCGGGCCTGTTCGAGATCGAACAATTTCGTAAAGAGTCGCTGATGGGTAATTGGATCGTACCGGTCAGGCATTCTTTGTCCGAACCAGCCCTTCGCATCCCTGATTGAGTCGGGGGCGGAAGGTGGCACAAGGTCCAACGGCAAACCGTGGTGCCCTGCCAACGATCGGGCGGCGGTGACAAACCATGTCTCGTATTCGCGCCAGGCCAACGCGATCAGGAAGGGCACGTCGCCGCGAACCCCTCGTGCCCGTCGCAGCAAATCCGGCCCCAACCGGATCGGACAATTCCGGTCGTCATCGCAATCCAGCATGATCATCACCGTGCCGTTGCGGTGGCGCGCTTTTTCGGCCGCGAGTGTTACATACCGCGTGAAATAATCCATGTCGTTCAGGAACGAGCCAGACTTTATACGAATCGGTGGATTGACTGAAAGACCCGGGCCGAGGCCGGCGGCGAGAGCGATACGGTGTAGCAAGGCGGGTACGGCTGTCTCCTCACCGTGCCCCTCGACGATGGGAACCAGGAACAGCATGCCAATTACAACTCGGTCGTTAGCATGTCGGGCTGTGGCTGCGGCTTGCCATCGTAGATATCCGATGTGAGTTGATTCAGCCGCAGCAACTCTCCAGGGGTAAACATTTTGTCGCGCAGAATTTTTGTCTCTGCCGTTCCGATCGGGTTGATGCGTGTCACCCCGTTGCGATTGTCCACAGCCAATAGAGATTCGGGCGGAATGTCGTCATTATCGAGCAAATCCGGGCTGTGGCTGGTAACCAATATCTGACAGGAACGGGAGGCTTGCCGTAAGGCCGACAAAAGCACGCGGGCCGCGGCCGGATGCAATGCCATTTCGGGCTCTTCAAGACCGATCAGCGGCGGGACGGGCCGACCCTGTCCCGGCGAGGTCTGAAACACCGCCAATAAGACCGCGAACGCCCGCAAAGTGCCATCCGACATCGACCCGGCCAGGAAACGCCACGGGTGGTCCTGGCCCTCTACGGCCTGGCGGAATTCGATCGTCTCCTGCGATCCCAGAAGCTTCGCCTCGGCATCGGATATACCCGGTACGATCAGTTGTAGATTGTCACGGATATCGCTGCGTATGGCAGGGGACAATCGTTGCAGAACACTGGCGGCATTGCTGCCGTCGCGTCGAAGCACGTCGCCCGGGTCCGGAAACTGCATCGCCGCGATCACTCTTGGATCAAGATTATAAACCTCCATCCGCGCCAAGGCATCAAAAATTGGACGGAACTCCGGTAACCCCGAAACCGCGACCAGATACAACCGGTCAGGCAAAGTTGCCGGACGCACAGGAAACGATGCATCGACGACAGTGCCGGATTGCACATGGAAAAAATTGTCGGTTTTCAGCCCGGAGTCAGAATGAATCCGGCACTCCTCATTTTGGACCTCGTAGGCACCCTGTGGTTTAGCGGCAATCCTGAAGTCGTAGTAGCCGTGTTGGCCTGACGGCAAACCGAACTCGAAGCGCAAGGAAAAATTATTGGGATGACCGCCGGAGCGCCGCCGGACTTCTTTGATAGTGCCGCGTTGTCGCAGGGCGTAGTCCAGGGAGTTACGCAGAGCGTCACCGACGAACCTGAAGGCGTCGAGGAAATTGCTCTTGCCTGCACCGTTTGCACCAACCAGAAACATCAGCCGATCGAGCTTCACGTCACACAATGCGATACTTTTGTAGTTCTTAATGACGACACGCCGAATGAAGGGACGGTTCATCGGGTGTTCCATGAAACCTGTTCCTCAACCACGCCGGTCACGTTTCAATTCAAAATCGACTTCAGGATATCCAATTGCACCCGCACCCCATCCGCAATCGCTCCCTCTGGCACCAGATGCAGGAACCGCTGATAGCAATCGCGCGCCGCGGCGACCTGCTCCAGCTTCTGATTCATGATGCCGGCCTGCCGCCACAGTTCCGCCTGATCGGGCGCGATCAGCAGCATGTCCTCGTTGCAGCGCAGCCCGCCCCGCAGGTCCCCGGCATCCAGCCGCCGGGTCACGATGTTGTTCTGCAACCGCAGCAACACCCGCCGCGTGCTCATCGGTTGCAGAATGCCTGGCCGTAATTCGGAGTTTTCGCCCTCGACCCGTTTCAGCAGGTCCCGTAACGACCGGGCGGACATGATCTGGCCGCCGTTGAAGACATCGACGACGACCTGAGTCTTCCGGCCCTCCAGCGCCACCAGGAAATGCGCCGGGAAATCCACCCCGTGACTACCCCAGCCCGCTGCCCGCGCGGCATGGAGCCAGATCACACCCAACGCCACCGGTAACCCGCGCCGCCGTTCGGTTACCCGGATCAGGTTGGCGTTGGCCGGGTCGTCGTAGGTTTCCAGATCGCCGGTGTAACCAAATTCGTCCGCCAGGACCTCGGACAAGGCGATCGCGCGGGCAGGCAGGTCTTCGCGGTCCATGGCGACGGCGCGCTTCACCGTCGCCTGTGCCAGATCGGACAAATGCCGGGCAGCCGCCTGCCAATCCGCGTCAGGCGCATCCACGCGGGCGAGTTGCAGGGCGGCGTTGCCGATGTCGATCTCGGCATCCGTCAGTTGACCGATCGCCTTCAACGCCTCCCGCGGGTCGCTCATCGCCCTTATGGTGCTCCTATTCGGCCGCTGCTTGCGGCAGATAGATTTCCTTGCCGGCTTCAGCGAACTCGGTGCTTTTCGCTTCCATGCCGGCGATCCGTTCCGCTTCCACGCGGATATCCTGCGTGATCTTCATCGAACAGAATTTTGGGCCGCACATGGAACAGAAATGCGCCACTTTGTGCGCCTCCTTCGGCAACGTCTCATCATGGAACGACCGCGCCGTGTCCGGATCAAGCGAAAGATTGAACTGATCCTCCCACCGGAACTCAAACCGAGCTCGGCTGACCGCATCGTCACGCAACTGCGCCGCCGGATGACCCTTGGCCAGATCGGCCGCGTGCGCCGCGATGCGATACGTAATGACGCCGGTCTTGACGTCGTCACGGTTCGGCAGCCCCAGGTGCTCTTTCGGCGTCACATAGCACAGCATCGCCGTGCCGTACCAACCGATCATCGCCGCACCGATGGCGCTGGTGATGTGGTCGTATCCGGGCGCGATATCGGTGGTCAAAGGCCCAAGCGTGTAGAACGGGGCTTCGCCGCATTCTTCCAACTGCTTGGTCATGTTGACCTTGATCTTGTGCATCGGCACGTGGCCGGGGCCTTCGATCATCACCTGACAGCCTTTTTCCCAGGCCACCTTGGTCAGCTCGCCCAGCGTCTCCAGCTCGCCGAACTGCGCGGCGTCGTTGGCGTCGGCGTTCGATCCGGGGCGCAATCCATCACCCAGCGAGAACGACACGTCGTATTTGCGCATGATATCGCAGATTTCGTCGAAGCGTTCATACAGGAACGATTCCTTGTGCCGCGACAGGCACCACTTGGCCATGATCGAGCCACCGCGCGACACGATCCCGGTCACCCGTTTGGCCGTCAGCGGCACGTATTGCAGACGCACGCCGGCGTGGATGGTGAAGTAATCGACGCCCTGTTCGGCCTGCTCGATCAGGGTGTCCTTGAACACTTCCCAATCCAGCTTGGTCGGGTCGCCATCGACCTTCTCCAGCGCCTGATAGATCGGCACGGTTCCGATCGGCACGGCGGAGTTCCGCATGATCCAGCTACGGATGTTGTGGATGTTGCGGCCGGTGGACAGGTCCATCACCGTGTCGCCGCCCCAACGGGTCGCCCACACCAGTTTTTCCACTTCTTCCGCGACGCCCGACGTCACCGCCGAGTTGCCGATGTTGGCGTTGATCTTCACCAGGAAGTTGCGGCCGATGATGACCGGCTCCAATTCCGGATGGTTGATGTTCGCCGGAATGATCGCCCGTCCGCGCGCGATCTCGCTGCGGACGAACTCCGGAGTGATGAATGCCGGGATCTCCGCGCCGAAGCTTTCGCCATCGGCGACCCGCTGTTCTGCGCCGGGAATCATCGACGTGCGGCCCATGTTTTCGCGATGGGCGACGTAAATCATTTCCTCGGTGATGATGCCTGCGCGGGCGAATTCATACTGCGTGACCATCTGGCCGGGCCGGGCGCCGTAGATCGGCAGCTCGGCCGGGCACAGCGGCACCAGCTTGTCGGCAGCGATGTTGCCGTTGTCCTCGGGCTTCACCGCGCGCGGCACGATGCGGTCGAAGCCGCGCCTGGCGATCCAATCGCGCCTGATCGGCGGCAGGCCGGCTTCCAGATCGATCGTCACCGACGGATCGGTGTAAACGCCCGAACAATCGTAGGCCCAATAGGGCTCTTCCTTGGCGCTGGGGTCGAGCGCGATTTCGCGGAACGGAACGCGGATGTCCGGCCGCCCCTCGGGGCTGGTGTAGATCTTCCGGGACCCGGCGATCGGGCCGGTGGTCACCGTACTCGGGCGGGTTGTGGACTTCGACTGGACCGTCATGGACCTCTCCTGCGTCATGCCTGCGGCACGACTTTTTCATCGGTTGCGAGGGCCAGGCCGACGGAGGAATCAGGGTCTTTTGTCACGGACCCGTCCCTCCGCCGGCATGACCCGGATCAGGTTCAAGGGTCATCGCACCACCGGGTTTTCCGGTTTGCCGCGATATCTCAGCCCCGCTGGTAGGGCACCCCTGGGTAAACCCGGACAATGCGGAAGGTTGGGGCAGGTGTCAAATGGGAGATTGGAGCGGGTGGAGGGAATCGAACCCTCGTAGCCAGCTTGGAAGGCTGGGACTCTACCATTGAGCTACACCCGCAACGCGCCGGACCCTAATGGCACAGGCGAGGATGTGCAATCGTTCAAACGCTCGCTACTGCAAGAATCCCCAACGCTCCACCGCCGGTTCCGCCGCCGCCCATTTCCAGGCTTTCGTCTGTTTGCAGATGCTGGTGATGAACCAGGCGCGTTGCAGCCCGGGGCCGTCGCCCTCATCGACCGAGAAAGCGATTTCCTTGCAACTCGCCAATGGCGAATCGACGGCCCGGAGCACCTCAAGCCGGCCGTGTTCGTTACCAATCGGGACGAAGTGTTCGATCTTCCAGTGAGCTTTGCCGCCAACAGGAAGCACCCCGGCGGTTGCGGCTATGGCATCCTGTTCCGCCTGATGCCAGTTTCGGGTGGTCGTTCGGAACGCATAGTTCGCCCCGGCGTCCGTCGCCACGCCGACCGCGAATCCAACCGCCGGGCTGCCGGTGGCCGCCCCCGCCGCCCCACCCGTGACCACGGCGGCGATTTCGGGGGCGGCCTTGCAGCCGGCCAACAAAGCGACAGCCACAATCGGCAAAATCCTCACTGGAGCGAACCCCAGCGCTCCGTCGCCGGTTCGGCGGACGCCCATTTCCAGGCCGCGCCATCCTTGCACACGGTGGCGGTGTAGAACGCCCGATCAGGGATCGTCTTCTCGATGGTATCGACGGAGAACACGATCTCCTTGCAGGTGAACTCCGCCGTACCGAGCAGGCGGGAAACGACGAGGTCGCCGTGCTCGTCGTCCTCGATCGGGATGCGGTGGGACACGCTCCAGTGTCCGACCACACCGGGCGCCAAGGGGCCGGCTGCCTGCGCGATTTGATCCTGTTCGGTTCGGTGGATATCACGTTCGACGCTCGCCAACCCGGCATTGGCCGCGGCCGCGACGCCAAGGCCGATCCCCGCCGCGGCGGCCGCGCTTTTGGTGACGGCCCCCGCGACTCCGGCACCGGCGATACCGGCCACGTCAGCCGTCGTGGCGGTCAGCACCGATCCGCAGCCTGACAGGCCGGCTGCCAAAGCCAACAGTGGAAGAATCCGTGTCTGCATCGCGGCAGACCGTATCGACGGCCGACGCGACCGGTCGAATCACGGGGGCGTGATGCTCATTTCATCCCGGTGATGGAGGTGACCATCGCCCGAGGATCGCGTTTAGGCCAACGCCCCGAATCGACCTGGACGATGAAATCGCCGACCAGCCGGTTGAACTGATCCGGGTCCTCCAGATTGATCGTGTGACCGCAGTTCGGCATCACCGACAACGCGGCCCCGGGGATCGTCTGCTTTAACAACAGGGCGGGTTGCAGGCAGGGCCAGTCCTCGTCGCCTGTCAGAACCAGTACCGGCACGGTCAGTGCCGCCATCTGGTCCACCAGATCGTACAGCGACGGACGCTCCCCCTGGACGCCCAACTGGGTATTCCGGGCCCCGATAGCGGAATGTTCGGCGAGTTGGCGTTTGAACTCGTCGAAGCCGCGCGGGTCTTTGTTCTCAAACTGCACGCGGGTCGGGCCGTAGGCGTATTTCGCGGCGAACGTCTCGATCCCGTGTTCGTCGAGGAACGCGGCGACGGCGGCGACTTCCGACCGGAATTTGTCGCGCTGGCCCTTTTCCGCGCCATAGCCGCACCCGGCCACGACCAGCGACAACGCCCGATCGAGGTGGCGGAAGCCGAAATGCAAGGTGGCGAACCCGCCCATCGACAGGCCGACCACATGCGCCTTGTCGATGCCCAAATGATCGAGCACCGAAGCAATGTCGTCCGCCGCCCGCGCCTGCGAGTATTGCGCCACGTCGTCCGGCACATCAGAGGGCGGATAGCCCCGCGCCGCAAACGTTATCGCTCGGTAACGCTGGCCGAAATGGCGCATCTGCGTTTCCCAGGCGCGGTGATCGCCGGCGAATTCATGGACGAAAATCACCGGCGTGCCGGAGCCGGTTTCCTCATAGTGCAGGCGGACGCCGTCATCGGTCATGGCGAAGGGCATGGTGTGTCTCCCGGGTGGATGGGGGGATTCTACCGCAATGGCGGTGTCTGACCAGAGTTGCCGTGGGGTCTCGGGAATGTCCCTTCAGACGACTTGCAAATCGTGCAGAAAAGGTACAGATATTCGTACCTAATCCAAGAGCATCCCAAATGGGTCACGTCTCCTACTCCGACCTCCGCCAAAACCTGGCACGTTACATGGACCAGGCCGTGGATGACCGAACCCCAATCGTGGTGACCCGTCAGGGCGGCAAGGGCAACGTCGTTATCCTGTCCGAGGAGGAGTTCGCAGGCTGGCAGGAAACCGTCTATCTGCTCAGCAACCCGGCCAACGCCCGGCGCCTGTTGAACTCCATGCGTGAAGCCGATGCCGGCCTGACAACGGAACACGAATTGATTTAGCCTCATCTGTCCGCGAAATCGTGAGGGTTCATTTCACCGGCGAGGGATGGAGCGACTATCAGTATTGGCTCGAAAACGACCCTGCGATCCTGGTCCGATTCAACGCCTTGATTAAGGATGCTCGCCGAAGTCCTTTTCAGGGACTCGGTAAGCCCGAGGGCCTGAAAGGGGATATGGCAGGCTGGTGGTCCCGGCGCATTACCAGCGAGCATCGGCTTGTTTATCGTGTTGCAGGTAAAGCCGGTACGGATCAGAGGATCGAAATCGCCATGTGCCGTAACCACTACCAGTAGCGGATACTGAATAGATCGGGCGCCGAACTCTATTGCTGAAACAGCCGGCCGAACCCGTTAACCTGTGTTTTCACCCCCAAAACCCGCAAAGCATCCCAGGCCAGGACCTGATTGCTGGTGATCACCGGCATCCCCAGTGATGCCTCCAGATCAGCGATCAGGCCGGCCGACCGAATGGCTGTGCAACTGATGAAGCAGGCATCGGCAACGACGCCCGCCGCTACGTCGTGCACCTGAGCGGCGATGGCCTCTGGCGTAATGCGCGCCATCTCGGCGTTGGTGTCCACGCCCAGGCAGCTTCCGGCCACGACGGTCAGGCCGTTCGCGGCGAGATAACCGATCTCCCGCTGATGCACCGGCCGTATATACGGTGTGACCAGCAGTACCCGCCGGGTTCCCAGCATCCGGAACGCCGCCAGGATCGCATCCGCCGTCGCGATGGCCGGCCGGCCGGTCGCGGCGGTGATGCGGGCGGTGATCTGGCCGGCCAGATGCGGTGCGAAAGTGGACACGGCGGTGCAATGGAACGCGATCACATCGGGTTCGGCGTGTCCCAGTAACGACGCGGCGTTGTCGAGATCGGTCAGCATCGCCATCAGTTCGGCTTCCGAGCTGCCACGCAGGGCCAGACGCGTCGTCAACATCGTGACGTCATCGGGCAACATCGCTCGCAGCTCCGTTTCCGCCACGCTGTTACCGGACGGCACCAGCAGGCCCAGCCGTTTGGTGCCGTACGTGATCATGTGGTGAACGCCGCGCTGATCGCGCCGAGTGCATTCAACGCCGGCGGGAATCCGGTCAACGGCGCGGTCTGGATAATCGCCTCCAGCACCTGGGCCTTGGTCAGGCCGATGTTCAGCGCGGATTGTCCGAACTTCGCGACCTGGTCGGGCAGGCGCAGGGCGGTGAAGCAGGCGACGGCGACCAGGGCGCGCTGGCGGATTTCCAGCCCGGGACGCGACCAGATCTCGCCATATCCGTACCGGATCGCCGCCGGATACAGCAGCCCGGTCACCGGATTGTCCGGCGATGCATACCCCTGCGTCGCTCGGCTGCCGTGCAGCGAGGCCATCAGCGCCGCACCACGCCGGTCGAGTTCCTCCAGCGACGCGTCTTCCGGCGGATCGGCGGGGAACTGAATGCCACGGGCGGCAAACATTTCCCCCGCCAGTTCCAGTGTTTCCTCAGCGGCGGAGAAGCCGGCATACAGCCCGGCCTGCACCAGGATTTCGCGGATCGCCTCGGCGGTGAGGCCGTGATCCAGGCCGGCGCCGATGTGCCGCCGCAGCGCCTTCAGCCGTGGTCCCACGCCCAAGGCCGCGATAGAGCAGATCAGCCGGTCCTGAACGGACAATTCGGGGCGGGTCCAGATCCCGCCATACGCCGCCTCGGTCAGCAGGTTCGCCAGCCCGGCCTGTTGGGCGGCGGACCCGAACACCGTCCGCAGTGTGGCTTCGCCCCGATGGCGTAGATCGTGTCGTGTCATTTGGCTTCCTCAATCGGCATGCGCCACTGTTTGCCAGAACCCGCCCGCGAGTCCACCCGACTGGTACACTACCGTGTTTCCCGGGTTGGTTCGGATCACACCTTCTGGAACTGTCGCTGGCCGGCGACCGCGGCCGCCGGCACACGCGAAAAATCCACCGCCAACATGAACGGTCCCGGTCGCCGAACCAAACCGGGTTGCCCTTGACAGTCCAATACCCCGGCGTCATTTCCCAGTGCGATATACCGCGCAAGTCTGGACCTCCAGGCGAGCCAGGGGCCGCTGAACGGTCGTTTTCCGCCGCCGACAGGGATCAAAAAAAATGGTAAATAAGCGTATGTTTCTGGCGTTCCTTGCCGGGGTTTCCCTCTCCGCCAGCGTATTCGCCCAAAGCCCCGGGACGCCGGCGCGGCTGCGCGGCACGATCGACGCAGTCTCGGCTGATAGCATCGGGCTGACCTTGCGCAGTGGCGCCAAGGCAAGTGCCAAATTGCCGGCCGGGGTCCGCATCACCTGGCTAAAAGTGGCCCAGCCTGGCGACATCGCGGTTGGCAGCTACATCGGCACCGCGGCTGTGACGCAGCCCGATGGCACATTGAAGGCGCTTGAAATCCAGGTGTTCCCGCCCAGCATGCGTGGCGTCGGCGAAGGCACCCGCGACTGGGATCTGGGCGCCGGCAGCAGCATGACCAACGGCACCGTGGGTAATCTGGTCAATGCCAACGGCCGCACCGTTACCATCACCTACAAGGGCGGCGAAAAGCAGGTCGTGGTGCCGGATAACGTGCCCTTCGTCACCTACGAGCCAACCGATCGTACGGCGCTGACCGTCGGTGCGAACGTGATCATCAACGGCACGCGCGCTGAGGACGGCACGGTTACTGCCTCCAGCGTCGGCGTCGGCAAGGACGGTTTGGTTCCGCCGATGTGACCGGACGTCACCGATCCGGAGTTGCCGCCGCTGGATCGTGCCTGAAGTTACGCCACATGGGCCGGGGGTTGGCAGCCCGGCCGTCCGGCGCGGATCGGTTCGGTAGTTCTCGGCAACTTCGTTCGTTTCGGAACGGGTCAACCGTTGCTACAGAGGGGCGCATCATGCGTTTGCTTATCGTTCTGGCGATGTTACTTCCGTACGTGGCGCGAGCGGAGCAGCGGATCGATCTGCCGACGCGTCCGGGGGTGACCCAGCCGGTCTATGCGACGTTCGCCGCGAAGCCGGCCGCCAGTATCCTGCTGTTTCCCGGTGGAGACGGGGTCGTTGCGCAAGTATCGCGGAATTTTCTGATCCGCATCGCGCCGGATCTCGTGCGGCAAGGCTTCACTGTCCTGGTGATCGATACTCCGTCCGATCATCCCGCCGGCATGTCGATCGCATTTCGGGCCAGCGCGGGGCAGGCACAGGATATCGGTGCGGTAGTCGACCTGGCGAAATCGCGTTCGGATGCTCCGGTCTGGCTGATTGGCACCAGCCGGGGCTCCGTTTCGGCGGGTAATGCAGCTTCCGTGCTGGGTAAGCGCATTCACGGTGTCATTCTGACGTCCTCGGTTTGGGGGCAGGGGATGGCGGGGGTCGCGTTAGAGAAGATCGCTGTTCCGGTGCTGGTCGTGCATAACCGCGACGACGGCTGTCACGTCAGCCCGTTCGCCGGTGTCGATGACGCGATGGGCCGGTTGACGGGTGCGCCGGTTCGGCAATTGCTGGCTGTGTCGGGCGGACTATCGAAAGGCGATGCCTGCGGGGCCATGTCGCAGCATGGCTATCTGGGGATTGAGCAGCAGGTGGTACCGCCGATGGTCGATTGGATCAGGACACATTAGCGGTGTTTGGCAGTCTGGTTTTTTAGTGTAGCGTACCCGTCAATACAAGCGAAGGAGATCGGGGGATCTGGTTTTGCCAAGACGAAAACTACTGCTTCTCCGTGATCCTCCGTGGTTCTTCGTGTTCTCCGTGGTAAAATCCTTATTTTCTGACTGTGGCGCCAACGCCAGGATCCCCGCGAACCTCTCAAATGGCTGCATCATCAGCTTACATCAATAAGTAAGTAAGATTTTACCACGAAGAACACGAAGAACCACGGAGCGAAAAAAACAGGCGTTGCTGAACGTGCGCACCGATATGGTGAAGCTGGAGAAATTATTTTCTGTTGCTCATCCGCTCGGGGTTTTCACACAGGCTGCTTAGCCCGGGATGACGCGCCTTATCCGAGTCCGTTTTGCTAAAATGAGAACTGCTGGTGGTCGTTGCGTTTGATGGACGCTAAAAATGCGGTGAGGTAACATTACTACTGCCGCATTTTGGGCATCTCAGTTTAACACAAAGCAACCTTTTCAAGAGAGAAAGATTGAAAATGTGTCTGCATTGAAGGCAGGCAAACCAAGGGCCTCCTGGCCTTGATACGACCAAAATGAATCTCCCGACTGAATTTTGTGGATATAATTATGCGGATCTCTTTTTTAGCACGAGATTTCCTGCGGAGTAGGAGATTTCTTCGTAATCTTTGAAAATAGCAATAAGAAATCCGATGCCAAGAGCGGCTGCGGTAATAACCGCAGCTAGTTCCATTCCTGAAAGGGTCACGACAGGCACGGCCATGAGATACGATACGCCTCCGGTCACAGGTGCCGCAACGGTTGCAACACCTAGCGCCGCAGCAATGACAGTAAGTGTACCAGCACCAAGTAGTGTGATTTTTTTAGATTTTTTCAGCTTGTCTGCCAGGTCGCCGGTGACGGTTATTTCCGGATCGCCACGCTCTTTGGCCAAACTTAGTTCTTCGCGCGAAGATACGACACTCATGCTACCCACCACAACATCAGATTTCTACATGCTATACCCTGTGTTGCTTCTAGCATGCGATGAATCCACCGCATAGGGGCGCCAGTCGATTTTTTCAAAATCATACGACCCGTGATGTCCTTCCCGCATTCGCAACGGCCTGATTGCGGGCGGCACCAGATGCCAACCTTGTTGGGGTATTTGGGCTACGCTTCCGACATCTAACCGGCTACGTGATTTAAGGATCGTGCCGGCGCCTGGATGCGGGCAACCAGCAGGAGGATTTGGTATACCTTATCGTCCGGCCGGTTCCACGGCTGCCGTTGCCGCTCACCGCGCGGGGTTTGGCAGTCCGGCCTGTTCCGCGTAGCGTATCGGTCGAATCAACCGGAGGATCACACGGATGCGGTTCGGTCTGTTTGGCAGCGCCGCGGCGCGGCGGGGAAGCGGCGAGTTCGACAGCGCCGAAGGGTTTCGCGATTTTATCAACTACAATGTGGAAGCCGAGGCACTCGGGTTTCACGGCACCTTCGTGGTGGAGCACCATTTCACCGGCTTCGGCCAGGTCTCGGCCACCCTGAACCTGCTCACCTGGCTCGGTGCCCGCACAACCACACTGCGGTTGGGCACGGCGGTCATGGTGCTGCCCTGGCATAATCCTATTCTGCTGGCTGAACAGGCCGCCACGCTGGATCTGCTGTCGGGCGGGCGCCTGGATTTCGGAATCGGCACCGGTTACCGATACAACGAATTTGTCGGTTTCGACGTCGGCATGACCGAAGCCCGCGAGAAATTTGAGGAATCCATCGACCTGATCCTGAAGGCATGGACGTCGGAAGAACGTTTCTCGCACAAGGGAAAATACTGGACGTTCAACGACATCATCGTCGAGCCGCCGCCGTCCCGCAAACCGCACCCGGTGGTGTGGATGGGTGCCGGCAGCGACCGCTCCATCCGCGAGGTCGCCCGCCGCGGCTTCAACCTGTTGCTCGGGCAATACGCATCGCCGGCCGACGTGGCGCATAATATCTCGGTTTTTCGCGAAGCAGTGGAGGGCAGGGGAGAAACCTGGGACAGCATGCGGGTCGGCGTGACGCGCGCGTTTTTCGTCTCGGAAAGCGAACAGGAACGCGAGGACGCCCTGGAACGCCGTCTCGCCAACCGTTTGCGGCAACTGAAACTGGCGACCGCCCCCGATGGCACGATGCTCGGTGGACCAGACCGTGCCGAGGGTGATCCGAACGAGATCAACCTCAACAGCGCCATCTACGGCACACCAGATCAAATCGCCGGGCGTTTGCATGACCTGGAAAACGCCGGTGTTGGTTACGTGCTGATCAACGGCGGCGGATCGGGTGGCGGCGAACGCGGCCTGAGAAGTCTGCGCCGGTTTGCGAAAGAGATCATGCCGGAATTTGGCTAGCCGCGCGCCGGGTCCGATTTTCACCTCCCTTTCTGCTGTTCGCTGCCAGCGGGACCTCAACACCCCGCGTTTCGGCCCCGGTCCGTCTCATAGGATTGATACCAGGTTCGGATCCCGGGCCGATTGCACTCTCCCTCAACCTGGAGGAACCTGACGTCGCGCGGGTCCCTCTGGCGCTCGCGCCCTGAAAAAACAAGGCGCGGAAAGCATGCGCCATTGGGGGGAGACGCACGCATGAGCGCGACACTCGTCGTAACACCAGCGGCGGAAATCACCGCTCGGCTGGACCGATTGCCGATGACGCAGCATCTGTGGGTTCTGGTGCTACTGATATCCCTGGGGGGATGGTTCGATACCTACGCCATATTCCTCACAGGCACGATTGCGCCCGGGCTGTTCGCCGAAAAGATCTTCACGCCCACCACGGTGGCGTTTTTCGGCTTCACTGGTCTGGCGTCGTTTATCGCCGCACTGTTTACTGGCCTGTTCATCGGAACGATGTTCCTGACCCGCTTCGCGGACCGGTTCGGACGGCGCACTGTCTTCACCTACTCGCTGTTTTTCTACGCTGTCTGCGCCTGTATCATGGCGTTTCAGACCAGCGCGGACACCGTGAATTTCTGGCGCATGATGTCGGGCCTCGGCATCGGCGTGGAACTGGTGACGGTGGACACCTACATCTCCGAACTTGTGCCGAAGCGCATGCGCGGACGGGCGTTCGCGATCCAGCAGGCGATCGGGTTCGCGGCGGTGCCGACGGTCACGTTCCTGGCATGGTGGCTGGTGCCGCTGGTGATCCATGACCTGACCGGTTGGCGCTGGGTGGTGTGGTTCGATGCGTTGGGTGCGGTGCTGGTCTGGGCGGTGCGCTTCATGCTGCCTGAATCGCCGCGCTGGCTGGCGCAACAGGGGCGTCTGGCCGAGGCAGAGGCCATCATGAAATCCATTGAGGCCAAGGTCACCGCGGAATCCGGCCGAGCGCTTCCTCAACCGGGGCCGCCCTCGGTTGAGGACCCGCGTGCCGGAAAAATCTCGGAAGCGTTCGAGCCCCAATACCGCACCCGAACCATCGCGCTGTCAGTGGCGAATTTCTTCCAGACCGTGGGGTTCTACGGTTTTGCCAATTGGGTACCGACGCTGCTGCTGGCCAAGGGCATCACGGTGACGAAGACGCTGGAATATTCGTTCATCATTGCCTTCGCCTATCCGCTGTTCCCGCTGGTGAGTTCCTTCCTGGCGGATAGGATCGAGCGGAAATGGCAGGTGTGCCTGTCATGCCTGGGGATCGCGGTGTTCGGTATCCTGTTCTCCACCCAGGCCGACGCGGTACCGTTGATCATTATCGGTGCGTTCCAGACGATGATGAATTCCTGGCTGTCCTACTCGTCCCACAATTACCAGGCGGAGATTTTCCCCACCCGGATGCGGGCGAGCGCGGTCGGGTTTGTGTACTCCTGGAGCCGTCTGAGTGCGATCTTCACCGGCTTCGTTATCGCCTGGCTGCTGGGTCAGTTCGGTGTGGCTGCGGTGTTCATCTTTATTGCCGGTGCGATGGGGATGGTGATCCTGTCGGTCGGCATCTGGGGGCCACGGACCAACAACTTGGCATTGGAGGAAATCTCGCATTGATCGCCCCCTCCGCGGCGCGGAGGGGGATTTCGATGATTTTACGCAAGGAACCGGAGCAGGTCTGCAATCGAATTCTGGTCGTTCAACCCACGGTTTCCGCTTCGTCCGGGCCATGACGACAAGCGGATGGCAGTGCATTTACGATCAGCCCGAAAATGCTTTACAAGCGCGCCGGGATCCAGACTTCCACACGCCGGTTCTGCTGCCGGCCGGCCTCGGTTTCGTTCGACGCCAACGGAACGTCGTCGCAAAATCCCTTCACCACGCTTGCCGACAGACCCAGTTTCAACAATTCCTTCTGCACCAGCTCCGCGCGGCGTAATGAAAGGTCGCAGTTGACGGCACGCGGGCCGCTGGAATCGGCGTGTCCGATCAGAACGATATTTTTGCCGGGGAGGTTGTTTTGGCCGAAGTATTGCTCGATCGCACCCAGATCGGCTTGCGCCTTCGCGTCCAGCGTGCCGCCACCTGCCTGGAATTTAATGGTGGTGGACAGCGGCTGATACGGCTTCGTCGCGGAGAACAGCTTCTGGTATGCCGGCGCCAGCGCGGGCACGTCGGCGACCGAGGGCGGTGTGATATCGTTGGAAATGAAACCGATATCCTGCACCACGCGCTGGCCCGCCGGGGAGTTGGCGAATTTCAGGAAGCGGGAGACCTCGATATTGGTGCTGAATTTCGGCGTGTACATGTACAGCCGTCGCGATAGCGGATAGATCCCTGTTCGGATTGTGTACAGAGTCGGCAGGTAGGGCCGGCCGATCGCTTCGATCGACAAAAGCCGGTTGCCGTCCACGTAAGGCAGGCCGATGAAGCCAATGCCGCATGGGTCGGTCGCGACCCGATCCGACAGAACCTGGCTGTCCTCAAAACGCGACGCTGTGGGCGACAGTGCCAGCGGGGTTTTGCCCGTATGTAACACGTTCAGGTCGAACAGCTCCCAGGTGCCGGAGTTGCCGTCGCGCGCGTAGATCCCGACAGTCTGGCAGGATGCGGGTCCGCCGACGTCCTGCCATGTTGCCTGGCCGGAAAACAACCGTCCCAGTTGGTCGATGGTCAGGGTGGTAACCGGGTTCCCGCGGTTGACGATGACGGCGATGCCATCCTGCCCGATGACGAACTCACTGCCGGCATCAGGGCCGACGCCGGCGGACTGAAGCTGGCCTTGCTCTTTCTCAGAGATCGGCCGCGACGCGTCGGCGATGTCGGCGGCTTTTTGCCCCAGTGCCGTGAAACCGGTCGCGCTGCCGTGGGCGGCGATCGACACTGCGACGGGTTTGCCGTCCAACAGTGCCGAGATGGTCACTTCCTCGGCTGCGAGCTTATGGGTCACGACGTCGGTGGCACCGCGGCTGGTCAGGAACCCCTTGACCAGCGCAGGGGCCAGTTCGGCACCGATTGTGTTCGATCCTGCAAATCGCAACATCTGATCGGACGCCGGCGCCGGACTGACAGCGGTGACGGAAGGAGACGTGAGAGGTGGCGTCCGGGAAGCCGGATAGGCGGCCTGGGCCGGCGGGCGGCTTGTCGGGGTGGACGGCGGCAGGGAAGGGGACGAGCCGGTTGAAATCGGGCCCGACGGGAAATCGGACGTTGCCGGTGCCGCGGCCAACATGAACACCGACTGTTGCCCGAGCGGCCGCGGCATCACACTGGCGCCGCTGGCATCCACGTTGACTCCGAACGCAATTCCGGAGGAGCAGGCAAGCGTCAGGCAGGCAACGATTGGCAATGACCATCGCGGCATCAAAATATCTCCATGCAAAATTATTCGGGCGCTCAGGCGTCGCCGGTTCGGGAAGAACGCATCCCATTCCCCATTCAACGTTTCGTAACATAAGGACGCTGATAGCAATGCGTCATAATTGTGATTTTTTCAAAAAAATCGTGACTTTCCCGGCTGATAGTGCCTGTATGCCCCGGGTTTGGCGGTCCTGATCCAGTGGCGCGCCGGCGACGTGGCGGTCGCCCGCCCGGCTAAAATCCCTGCCGAGCGATATCCATCGCGAAATAAGTGAGGATCAGGTCGGCGCCGGCGCGTTTGATGGCGCCCAGGCTTTCGCGCACCACACGATGCTCATCGATCGCCCCGGCCATCGCGGCGAACTTGATCATCGCGTATTCACCACTGACCTGATACGCGGCCAGGGGCAGCAGGCTGCGCTGGCGGATTTGCGTCAGGACGTCCAGATACGGCATAGCGGGCTTGACCATCAGGATGTCGGCGCCCTCGGCTTCGTCGCTGTCCGATTCCCGCAGCGCTTCGCGCCCGTTCATCGGATTCATCTGATACGCCTTGCGATCACCGTCCAGGTCGCAGCCGGCGGCCACCCGGAACGGTCCATAGAACGCCGAGGCGAATTTCGACGAATACGCCATGATCGGAATACCGCTGAACCCGTTGCCATCCAGTGCCGATCGGATCGCGGCCACCTGACCGTCCATCATCGCCGACGGCGCGATCATGTCCGCGCCGGCCTCGGCCGCCACGACAGACTGTTTCGCCAGGTTTTCGAGCGTATGGTCGTTATGCACATCGTTGCCGTGGATGACGCCGCAATGCCCGTGCGACGTGTATTCGCAGAAGCAGGTGTCGGAGATCACCATCAACTCCGGTGCCGCATCCTTGGCGCGCTTGATCATGCGCGCCAGCAACCCGTCCTTGTTCCAGGCGTCGCTGCCGGTGTCATCCTTATGGTGGCTGACGCCGAACGTCATCACCGCCTTGATCCCGGCCGCCGCGATCTCCTTGATCGCCACGTCCAGCTTGCGCTCCGGAATACGGAACACGCCGGGCATCGACTCGACCGGCGCGAAATCGTCAAGTTCCTCCTCGACAAAGATCGGATAGATCAGGTCGTTCAGCGAAACGGTGTGTTCCTGCAGCAGGTCGCGCATCACCGGGCTGGACCGCAGGCGGCGCAGGCGCATCGTGGGGAAAGTGTTGGCCATTCCGATCATCCCTAGGCAAGCGGCGACGGTTTCGGCCGCGTTCCATCCGTGAACCGACTATAGCGGAAGGCAGCCGGATCGACCACAGGCGTCTCCCCCGTGACCAGTTCCGCCATCAATCGTCCGGCGCCGGGGGCGATGCCAAAGCCGTGGCCGCTGAATCCGGTGGCGATGAAAAGCCCCGGCAGCGTATCGACATGCGAGATCACCGGCACCCCGTCCGGTGTCACGTCGATCATCCCGCCCCAGGTTTGCGTTACCCGCATCGTATGGAAGACCGGAAACGCCGCGGTCACATGCATGCGGGCCTGATTCAGGATCGGCTGAATGGCGGGCGGGTCCAGCACCCGCATCGCCTCGAACGGCGAGGGTTCATCCAGCGTCCAGGTCCCTTTTCCCACCAGATCCTTGAAGAACCGCCGGCCGAAGCGCAGTTTCACGCTGCCGCGATGCATCCGCCACGCCGGCAGGAAATCCGGCAGCAACCGAAACGAGGCCGGGACGAGGTCCATGACGTTGCGGCTCCAACTGGACACCGTGTAGCCGCCATCCAGCCGTTTGCGCAGCCCGAACCCGAAGCCGCCGACGGATGTTTCGGGGCCTCCCGCCAGCGGTTCGGTGCGCATCACCGACGACAGCATTTGCAACTGCGGCAGTTTCAGACCGAGCGGCTTGCAGAAAAGACGCGACCAGGCGCCGCCGGCCAACACCACGGCCTGACACGCGATCCTGCCGCGTTCCGTCACCACGCCGGAGATCTGGCCGCCGGTGGTTTCCACGCCACGCACCGCGCATTGCGTCAGGATCGTCGTACCGAGCCGCCGCGCCGCCTCGGCGATGGCGGGGGCCGCATGCGCCGGTTCGGCGCGTCCGTCGCTTGGGGTGGACAGACCGCCCAACCAGGCGCCTGCGAGGCCGGGCAGGACGCGGTGCATCTGATCGCGGGTGATCAGTTTTGTGTCGAGCTGCATCGGCTTGGCGACCTGCTCCAGCCAGGCCTCCCGCTTCTCCAGTTCCTTTTTGGTGCGGCACAGATAGACGATACCGCTGCGGCGAAAGCCGGTTTCGGCCTCGACCAGCGTGTTCATCTCCGGCCACAGCCGCAGCGCCTCCATGGCCAGCGGGACCTCCAGCGGGTCGCGGCCCATTTTGCGGCACCAGCCCCAGTTGCGGCTGGATTGTTCGGCGGCAATCTCGCCCTTTTCGCACAGCACGACGGGAATGCCCTTGCGCGCCAGGAAGAACGCCGTGCAGACGCCGATGATGCCGCCGCCGATGACCACGACACAGGTGGCCGTCGGCATCGTTGGGTCGCCGGGGACGCGATCGACAGGCGGGGCCATGCGGAAGTCCGTTGTGGTTACGGCATGGTCAGTAGCAGCAAAGACACTTCACGTCAGGTGGCCCTGAAACGCTGTCCGGTTCCGTAGGCGCCAGTTGAATAGGTTTCACAGCGCCGTCATACCGCCGTCCACGAACAGCAGGGCGCCGGTGACGTAGGAGGCATCGTCGGAGGCCAAGAACAGGATCGCGCCGGCGACCTCCTCGGGCCTGCCCGGCCGCTTCATCATCGTGCCTTGCGCGGCCTTGGCGTTGTACTGCTCGACTGTCTCGCCAGCCGCCGCGATGCGGCGCGCGTGAAACGGCGTGAAGATCGGCCCGGGCCCGACGGCGTTCACACGAATACCCTCCGCCGAATGGTCGGCGGCGAGTCCCCGTGTCAGGCCCGCGATCGCGGCCTTGGTGGTGTCGTATTGCAGGTTGCCGCCACCCGCGACGACGGATCGGACGGAGGCCGTGTTAACGATGGCGCCGCCCCCGCCCTGGCGCATCAGCGGCACCGCCGCCTTGGCACAGTAAACATAGCTCATCAGATTGATGTTGAGGATTTCGGCCCAGCTCGCCCCGCTCGCCGCTTCGACCGTCTCGTATTTGCGGATGCCGGCATTGTTAACCAGGATGTCGAGGCGCCCGAACGTTTTCGCCGCACCGTTGACGAAGGCGAGGCAGGCGGCCTCGGTGCCAACGTCAGCTTGCGTGAAGGCGACCTTGGCCCCTGCCGCCTCAAGCTCGGCCGCCACGCGGTGACCGCGCTCGCCGTCCCGATCGCAGAATGCGACGCTCGCGCCCTCGGCGACGAAACGTCTGACCGTTGCCTCGCCGATTCCGGATGCGCCGCCCGTCACCGCTGCGACCTTGCCTTCGAGCCTTCCCATGTTTCCCACCCTTCCTGGCGTTGCGAAACGCGCCTGCACGATACGTGGTATCCAGCCGCCGGGCACCGCCTTGCCGGTTCGGCCCGGGCGGCCGGGGGCGTCAAATCACTCCGGCATCAGTTGGAACATTTTGCCGTCGAACTTGCTGAGCCGCATGCTCTTCATCGGGCGGATGTCGTCGGGGGTCGTGCCGATCTTGATGCCGGGCAGCACCATGGGCAGGGTCGTGGTATCCGGCAGGTTCTTCGCCGCGTTGATGATGTTTTCGCGGGACAGGTCGTTGCCGGCCTGCTTCAGCACCACGACCAGTGCCTGCGCCATTGTGTAGCCGTACGGCCAGACGTTGTTGGCGGGATCGCTCTCGGGGGCATATTTCGCCCGCCACGCCTGATATTCCATCATGCCGGGATCGTTGGCCCAACCCGGATCGGTGGCATCCTTGAGGTACTGCGCGGTGATCACGCCGACCGATTTTTCCAGCCCTGCCGATTCCAGCGCCGGCTTCAGCAACGCGCCGTTGGAGTCGATGATGTGCATCGGATGCCAGTCGATATCAGCCGTCTTGCGGATCGACATGGCGGAGAATTTCGGCGTGCTGGCCTCATAGAAGACATCGGCTCCGGAGGCCTGCAACTGTAGCACCTGCGAGTCGATGGTCGGGTCCGATGTCTCGTACGACAGGTTCTTCACGACCATCTTGTCGAATTTTTCGCCCAGGCCGTCTTTCAACCCGGCCACGTAATCGCGGCCGAGATCGTCATTCTGGTAAAGAATGCCGATCTTCCCGTCCGGTTTGTTCGCCAGGATGAACTTCGCATACATCTGTCCTTCCAGCCGGTAGCTGGGCTGGAACGGGATGCTCCAGGGGAACGCGGCGGGATCGGTGACGAACATCGAGGCACCGGAACCGAGCCAGATGTCGGGGACTTTTTTGGAGTTGACGTATTTGCGAATCGCCGCGTTGGGCGCGGTGCCGATGGTCTGGAACAGGATGGCGACCTGGTCTTCCTCGATCAGGCGGCGGACGCCCTCGATCGATTTGGGCGGGCTGTAGCCGTCATCGACCACGATCAGGTTGATCTTACGGCCGTTGATGCCGCCCTGATCGTTGATCATCTTGAAATAGTCGGATTCGGCGGTGGAGATTTGTCCATAGACGCTGGCCGGGCCGCTGAACGGGGCGGTTTGCCCGATCTTGATCTCGGTATCGGTGACGCCGACGACGGTCTTTTGCGCCGATGCGGGTAAGGCCGACAGCCCGAACAGCAGGGTGAGTGCCGCGCCAGCGTATTTGGTCGTCATTGGGTTCCTCCAGGTTTTGCGGCACTGTGGGAGACGTTGCGGTTTCGCGCAAGCGGCAACAGCGGGTACGGTTGTAGTGTCATCGACAGGGAGAGCGGCGTTGAGCGGCTTGATAAAACGCAGCTTTTCGCTGGCCGGGCACCGGACCAGCGTGGCGTTGGAGGAACCGTTCTGGACCGTCCTGCAGCGGATGGCCGAGGCGCGCGGCCAAACGCTGTCGGCGCTGGTGGCGGCGGCGGATTCGGGGCGTGGAGCCGATCAGCCGCTGGCGTCGGCGCTGCGGGTGATGGCGCTGTTGGAGAAGGAGGCGGGGTAGCTCCGGCGCGCCCGAGAATGTCAATTTTGAGCTAACCCTGTAGCCTGAAACCGGATACTGGCAGGCGTGAGCGATCCAATTGACCAAGTACCTCGGCGGGGCCAGGTTGGAGTTCCCGTCGCCGGAAGATGTTGTTCCGATACAGAGTGCCGTGGACAGGGCACGCATGCGGATAACGGTGGTCGGGAGCCGGGCAATAGGTCCTGCCAGTGCGACGTCAGATTACGATTATGTGTTAAGCGGTGTCACTGCCAGCGTCCGCCGGAGGGTAAAGAGTTCGTTGCCGGCCGGGCCTGGCGGTTTGGGGCAACCGGCTTTAACGCCAACTCACCACCGCGAAACACGGGATGAACCGACGATTTTAGCACCGGGCACCCCAACCTCAACGATCCGCGCGGGCCGCGCTCAATTCCGCCTACGGCCGATGACGGTACGGCGCAGTTCGCCTGGATCTATTCACGTATCGCCGCATCGTCAGCGCGCGGATGCTGACAATCGAACCGCTGGACGTAACGAGACAACTCAGAGGCTCACATGGCGCCCTCGCGGCTTGGCAATGACTCCCGCGACGAGCCTAGTCGTTCCAAGGCGTACCCCCTTATCGCAGCCAGAACGGTATCCATGAAAGCCGGACTTGTTGTCCTGACCGCGCGTTGCTGTTTGCCGTGACGAACTGGGCGCGTGGAATCTTTTTCAGCCTGAAGGACGGCCTCCGCCGCCGTTAGCATTTCCTTGAACAAGGCGGCGCGCAGCATCCTGCGCCGGCGCGTGCGCGTGCGATGCGAGCCCGATGGCTCGGCATGCCTCAGTTCCCGCGGGTCGAGCGGCAATGCGTAGCCCCACGTGCCCAGCGCCTCCCCTCCGGCGTCAGCCCATAGCGTGTCATAGATTTTTTCACGAACGTCGGCGTTTGCCATCGCCACGACCGAGGCGTGATGTCCCCTGGCCGATATCTGACGCGCCGCCGCGACCCCTACGATGTTTTCAAGACCCCAAGCCATGGCCAGCCCCTGCGCCGCCAGCACCAACGTGGCGAGCGGCCCGATTTCTCCATTCAGCTTGGACGCGATACGAATCGCCTCGCGCGCACCGGGCCGGCACTGCAAACCGCCAATGAACAGCAAGCGTTCCGCCGCGAGGCCAAAAATCGAACCCGGAACGATAGTGAAAGTCAGCATCGCGACCCTCGCGCCATCGAGGCAGAAATTCAGAACGAATTCTCCCTCCAAAATCGTTTGGTGCGCAGGGCGCATCTCCATCGCGATGACATGTTCACCCAGATGCCGGGACCAAAATGGCACGTCTCCCTGGAGCAATGACCGCGCATCATGCGTTGCCCCCAGACTTCGCCAGAATCTGTAATGCGTCTCAATGCAGGCATGACGCTCCGCGGCACTGAGGCCGAGGGCAAGAGAAACCCGTAGATATTTGAAACGCGCATGGTGTAATCTGCCCAGGCTCAGAGGCACGCAACTGGTATCAAGCGCGCGTTGTAGCGCCAAATGCTGTAGCGGATGTCCCAGCAAATAAGCGAGTTTACCAACACGCCTCCACCATGCTCCCCACGCTGACGGGCGGAGCAGGAAGCGATCTTCTGTTTCCCAATTCGTTCTCATAGGCATCCGAACACTGCGCAAGTCACATTTCACAAAGCTGTGATACATTATGTTACCACGGATACCGAGGAAAGCTTTCTCTTTGGGCGAGCGAAAATTTATTGTTCCACGCTCAGGATTTCAGTCAGCTTGCCACAGATCGAATTTCTTTCCGGACGCGTCGACACTTATTTTGACGTCCGATACGTGACGGCTTGGCCTTTCAAGCAGCCTTGCCTTAACCTCGATTGCGCAGCAAATTTTTGGGTTTGTGTCCCATATGGTTTGCTCAGGCCCTGATCGATGCGGGCAGCTTAAGGGGACAGGCCGCCTTGCTCATCGTCATATCCACTTCAACCCTTCGACGGGAGGCCATGTTGCAGGGCCAGATCGCTTGCCAGATTGCAAGACCGGCCGGGAATTAGGTCGCGCCGTTCACTAAAAGGGGATTATTGCGATCGTGCGCATCCGTAACACATAGGCGCTTGCATTTCGCGCCGCCGCATCCAAACATCACGTCCATGGTTGGCTCCGACTCTGGATTCGCTGCCCGCGTGAAGGCCGTCCTGGGCCCGACGAACACGGGCAAGACGCACCTCGCCATTGAGCGTTTGCTCGCCCATTCATCAGGCATCATCGGCTTCCCCCTTCGCCTGCTGGCGCGGGAAAACTACGATCGCATGGTGGCGGTTAAGGGCGCCCGTTACGTCGCCTTGATCACCGGCGAGGAGAAGATTATCCCGCCCGACGCGCGGTGGTTCTCGTGCACGGTCGAAGCCATGCCGCTCGACCGGCGCACCGAATTTGTGGCGGTGGACGAAATCCAGCTTTGCGCCGATCCGGACCGGGGCCACGTCTTCACCGACCGGTTGCTGCATGCGCGTGGCATGGTCGAAACCATGTTCCTCGGCGCCGAGACGATCGCGCCGTTGATCCGCCAACTGGTGCCCGGCGTCCAGATCGAGACCCGCCCGCGCCTGTCGCAACTGACCTATGCCGGCCCGGCCAAACTGGTGCGCCTGCCGCCCCGCACCGCCGTCGTCGCGTTCAGCGCGCAGGAAATTTACGCCCTGGCCGAGATGATCCGCCGCCGCAAGGGCGGTTGCGCCGTGGTGATGGGCCGCCTTTCCCCCCGCACCCGCAACGCCCAGGTTGCCCTGTATCAGGCGCGGGAAGTCGATTTTCTGGTCGCCACCGACGCGATCGGCATGGGCTTGAACATGAACGTCGATCACGTCGCGTTCGCCGGTTTGGGCAAATTCGACGGCCATCGCCCCCGCCGCCTGACCTCCGCCGAGGTGGCGCAAATCGCCGGCCGAGCGGGACGCGGCATGCGGGACGGGACGTTCGGCACGACGACGGAATGCAAGCCCATTCCGGAAGAGGTCGTGGCGGCGGTCGAATCGCACAATTTCGACTCGCTGGACATGCTGTGCTGGCGCAACAGCGACCTGGATTTTTCCCACATCGATCGCCTGATCGACAGCCTGAACGCGCCGCCGCCGCGGCAGGGACTGGTGCGCGGCAACGAGGCGTCCGATCTGGAAACGCTGACTACCCTGTCGCGTGACCCCGACATCCGCAAACTGGCGAATGGCAAGCGGCGGATGCGGCTGCTGTGGGACTCCTGCCAAATCCCGGATTTCCGCAAACTGGCCGACGACACGCACGCTAAACTGTGTGCCCGCGTGTTCGGGCACGTCGCCACCGACACGCATTTGCCGACCGACTGGCTGGCGGCCCAGATCGCCGGACTGGACCGCATCGAGGGCGATATCGACACGCTGATGCAGCGCCTGTCCGGCGTCCGGGTCTGGTCCTACATCGCGGCAAGGTCGGACTGGGTAAAGGACACCGCCCACTGGCAGGCCAAGGCGCGGGAAGTGGAGGACAAATTGTCCGACGCCCTTCACGAAAGTCTGACGACACGCTTTGTCGATCGCCGCGCCACGCATCTGATCCGGCGGTTGGAGGAGGCAGACGGGCAAAACCTGCTGTCCGCCGTCACCCGACGGGGAGATGTCGTGGTCGAGGGTCATGATGTCGGCCACATCGAAGGCTTCGGCTTCGTGCCCGATCCGCTGGCGGTCGGCGATGAAAAGAAGCTGGTCCTGCGTGCCGCAAGGCGTGCGTTGCGCGAAGAAATGCCGCGCCGGGTCGGCATGCTGGAAGCCGCCAACGACGACGCCTTCGCACTGACACCGGATCACTTGCTGACCTGGGAAACCGCGCCCATCGCCAAACTGATGCGCGGTGCCGTGCCGTTGCGTCCCCGCGTGCAAGTGCTGGACAGCGAGTTCCTCGACGGGGCGGAGCGGGAGCGGATCAGGGGCCGACTGCAATTCTGGCTGGACGGCCAGATCAGGACCGACCTCGCGCCGTTGTTCGCCGCCGAAACGCTGGTGCAAACCAATCCGTCCCTGCGCGGTACCATCCACCGTCTGACAGAATCGCTCGGTTTGATCCCCGGGGAGGATGAGGAAACCCTGTCCGCCGACCTGCGGCCTCGCCTTAAGGTGCTGGGCATACGCTCCGGCCGTTACGCGCTGTTCATGCCGGCATTGTTAAAGCCTCGCGCCGCCGCGATGCGGGTGCGGTTGTGGGCTGTGCATCGCGGCATTCCGATGCCCGCGCTGCCCAATCCGGCGCTGGTATCGGTGCCGGCGCATCAGCCCGGTTGGCCCGCCGGGTTCTCCGCCATGGCCGGGTGGGTCGAGTCGGGTCCGATCCTGGTGCGTCTGGACATCGCCGAGAAAATTGCCGGCGAGTTGGGCCACCATTCTCGCCGGGGGCCGGCCGCGCTGCCCTCCGGATTGGCGTCCCGCTTCGCGATCAAACCCGACATGCTGCCAGCGGTGCTGCGACAGCTTGGTTTCCGTGTGCTGCCCGCGGCAGGGCCTGGTCCCGATCATCAGGGGCCACCGGCCCCGGCCATGCTGATGCCGCAACGCCGCCGCCGTCCGGTTGCAGAACCGCCGCCGCCGGTGACAGTATCCAGCGGTCCGTTCGCCGCGTTGGCGGCCTTGCGCCAAGGCGGCACACGATAATGGGAGGTTCACGATAAAGGATACGGAAGACCGCGATTGGCAGCGGCTGGATAAATGGCTGTGGTGCGCCAGGGTGATGCGCGCCCGTTCGGATTGCGCCGATCTGGTGGCCGAGGGCTCGATTCGGATCAATCGGCAGCCGACCGTGAAGGCGCATGCGAAGCTACGGGTCGGCGACGTGCTGACCATTCCGGTGCACGGGTCGGTGCGCGTTTTGCGGGTCGTCAGCCTTGCCGCACGGCGCGGTCCCGCCGCCGAAGCGAGGCTGCTGTATGTTGATGACAGCGATGTGTTAGCGACACCTTGCATCGCAGCGGAATCCTCGGCATATCGCGCGCCTTAATGGTCGGCCCCGCGCCGTGCTTTTCATCATTCAGGGGTTCCCCAATGACCTATGTGGTCACCGAAAACTGCATCAAGTGCAAATTCATGGACTGTGTCGAAGTCTGTCCGGTGGATTGCTTCTACGTCGGCGAGAACATGCTCGTCATTCATCCGGACGAGTGTATCGACTGCGGTGTGTGCGAACCGGAATGCCCGGCGGAAGCCATCCTGCCGGATAGTGACAATCGCGCGACGGAATGGGCGGAAAAGAACCACACATTCTCCCTGGCGTGGCCCAACATTACCCGCAAGGGGGAGGCTCCGGCCGACGCTGATGAGTGGAAGGACAAGCCCGGCAAGGCCGCGCTGTTCTCGCCGGAACCCGGCAAAGCCTAGGGACCGCGAGGCGCGCCGCCATCTGGCGAAGCGCGCCTGTTTGGGGTTCAAATTTAAGCAATGTCACCCGTTGCGACGGGCCAGACCGGAATAGATATGCTGGCGGACGACCATGTCCGTTCGAAACGCGGTGGCCGCGAGGGGCCAGGGTAACGGCATCATCCGTGATGGGCGATGTCGCGTGAACAACAGGCAGGCCGTGTACGATCGGGTTTCGCCCGACCGGGGAATTGCCGGGTCAGGCGTGGCCTGCAAGGCTGAGTGAGACGGCAGGCACTATGATGAGCGAGCATCAGGCAGTGGAACATTTTTCGGATCAGGTTGCCGAACCTCCCTCGGCTCCAAACGCCCCACCGGACAATGGCGTGCCTGAAAACCCTCCGCCTGAGGCTGCGGCGCCGGTTGGATCACCTGCACGGGGCGCAATTCCCAACTCGGTTCGGCCGCAGCATAACGGGCCGAACCTGACCCCGCGGGCCATCGCGAAAGCGGAAAATTTCGCTGCTGGCGATCACGTCGTGTACCCGACCCACGGAGTCGGCAAGGTCGAACGAATCACGGTGGAGGAGATCGCCGGCCACAAGCTGGAACTGATCCACATCACGTTTGAGGAAAACCGCATGACCCTGCGGGTGCCGGTCGCCAAGGCCCGCACCGCCGGGCTCCGCAAGGTCGCCAGCCGGGCATTGTTCGACGAGGCAATGACCATTTTGCGTGGTCGAGCCCGGGTGAAGCGCACCATGTGGTCGCGCCGAGCGCAGGAATATGAGGCGAAGATCAACTCCGGCGATCCGCTGGCGATCGCCGAGGTGGTGCGCGACCTGCATCGCAATTCCGGCCAGCCGGACCAAAGCTTCTCCGAACGTCAGATCTATGAGTCGGCGATGGACCGGCTGGGGGCGGAACTGGGGGCTTTGGATCAGACCGACAAGGTGACGGCGATCGCCAAGCTGACGGATTTTCTGAAGACGGTCTGAAACGGATCTAAGCCGCGAAGGCGCAGGCCATGCGGGTCGGATCAGGCGCGTCGGCGGCCAAAGCCGCATACCGATCGGCCAGCCGGATCAACGCGGCACGGACCTCGGCGGAAGTCTCAACGCGGGCCATGGCCCGCAGGTCCGGCACGATTTCGACAAGTTCAGCGTCTGTGACATGTGACATGGCCCACCTCTCGACTGATATGGGCCTTTTATAGACCTCGCTCCGGTTGCCGTCTGTGAACCGCGCCACTCGGTACGATGACCGTGATGCATGCAATAGCCGTCTGCATGGTCCCTAGGCCGCCGGCGCTTCGGCAAGATCAAGGCGGCGTTCGATGCGGTCGAGCCTCTGGTCCACGCGATCGAGCCGCAGCATCGTCGTGCCGTAGTGGCTGGCCTCGGTCCCGGACAGAGTGCCAACCTGGATTTCGACGGCGGTGAGGCGGTGTTTTATCTCACTGATATCGGCCTGGATCGGGTCGAGGCGGCCATGCACGCGGTCGAACTGGGCGCGGAGGTCGTCCATCACGGTGCGGTTCGGGTCGTCGCTCATTCTTGCCTCCGTTTTAGATGGGGTTACGCGGTGAGTTTCTCGGGCATATTAGCATCAAAACGTCCAGGCGGGGCGGCCGCGAACTGCTACGTGTGACTGAAATTTAGCAGCTTCAAGGGTCGAATGGCTGACCAGGAACTGGCGCCGTTACAAGCCATCATCATCAATCCAGACTATGACACACGTACAATCACCAGCGGCCGAACCTGTGCGGTAATCCTTCATCGCTGCAATCATGCCAGCGGAACGCCCCGCCATGATTCCTGCGGGTTGCCCGCGCAACGAGAACGACACTACCCTTTTACCTCCCGGGTTTCCACCAGATTACCCTGCCACCGCCATCCGCATGGACGCCGCCGCCGACGCAGCGGTTACCCCGTACACGCCCCGTTCGGCAGGCATCGGCGCGAAACGGCTGGTAATGCCCAGCACCGTCTCGGCACCGCCCAGATACAGCAACCCATCCGGCGGCATCAGGCTGGCGATTGCCTCCAGCACGCGGGTCTTGGTGGGTTGATCGAAGTAGATCAACACGTTGCGGCAAAACACGATGTCGAACCGCCCCAGGAGCCGCAAATCCGACAGTAGGTTGAATTCCCGGAACTGCGCCATCGCGCGGATTGTCTCGGCGATGCGCCAATGTGCGTCCTGCTTGCGGAAATAACGCATCAGCATCTGCACCGGCAGGCCGCGCTGCACTTCAAACTGTGTGTAAACACCCTCTCGGGCGCGGGCGAGTTGCTCGCGGGCGATGTCGGTGCCGACGATCTCCACCTTGCGGCCGCCCAGCACGGCGGCGGATTCCGCCACGATCATCGCCAGCGAATAGGCTTCCTGACCCGACGACGATGCCGCCGACCAGACCCGCAGCGTGCTGCCGGGCGGGCGCGCGGCCGCCAGTCTCGGCAATGCGAGGTTGCGGAAATGGGTGAACGGCTTGTCGTCGCGGAAGAAAAAGCTCTCGTTCGTGGTCATCGCCTCGACCACATCGCGGGCCAGGGCATCGCTGCCAGGGCGCCGCAGACGCTCCGCCAACCCATTCAAATCCGGCAGCTTTTCGCGCTTGAGGAGGCTACCGAGCCGGGTTTCCAAAAGGTAGAGTTTGTCAGTGCCGATCATCAGGCCGGAGTGTGTCTTCAGCAGAGTCGCCAAAGTGTCGAACGCGATCGGGGATAAGGGCGCCGTCACGGGCGGGCTCCTTTCAGCATGTCCAGCAGCTTCGGGGCGATTTGCGGTAGGGGCAGCACCGCATGGCACAGGCCGGCGGTGGCGATGGCGCCGGGCATCCCCCAGACAACGCTGCTCGCCTCATCCTGAGCGATCGCGGCTCCTCCGGCGTCGATAGCGGCCCTGGTTCCCGCGAGGCCATCGTGCCCCATGCCGGTCAGTATCGCGACCAAGACGCGGCCCTCGGCGGCGTGGACCGCGCTGCGCAGCATCGGATCGACCGCCGGGCGGCAGAAATTTTCCGCCGGGTCGGTGGTGATGCGGGCGCGAAACCCGGTTCGGCCGCCCTCGACCAACAGATGCCGGTCGCCGGGGGCGAGGTAGATCCGGCCGGCGACCAGAGCTTCGCCGTCGCGGGCCTCGGTGCAGGCCATCAGGCCGAGGCGGCTGAGATGCTCCGCCAGGATCGGCGTGAAGGTGGCCGGCATGTGCTGCGTCAACACCACAGGGACGCTGACCGACCGGCCAAGGCCCTGCACCAGCGTGAACAACGCCTGCGGTCCCCCGGTCGAGCTGCCGATGGCCAATAATCGGGCGGGCAACGGTGGGGCAGGGCGCAGGGCAATGGGCGTCCGCACCCGCGGCGGCGTGCCAGGTCCGCGGCGCCTGTGGGCAAGGCTTTTGACCTTGCCGATAAGCTCGCGTTTGAAGCCCTCGTCGCTGACGGTGCCGATGCTGGACGGTTTCGGCACATAATCCGCGGCACCCAGCCGCAACGCCCGCAGCGCGATATCGGCGCCGCGCGTCGTCAGGGTGGAGGCCATGATGACCCGGACGCCAGGATCGGCGCGTAGCAGGTGCGGCAGCGCGGTCATGCCGTCCATCACCGGCATTTCAATATCCAGCACCACGACATCGACCCGAGCGGTCCGGATTTGCTCGATCGCCAGTTTGCCGTTTTCGACTTTGGCGACGACCGCTATGTCCGGATCGCTGTCCAGGATGCGCGCCAGTGCGCCGCGGATCACCGCCGAATCATCGCAGATCATCACGCGAACAGGTGCGGCCGAAACAGGACCCGGGGAACGTGCCAAGGCCGGGGCGGGCGCGATCACAACAAACCAGCCTGTGCGAGCTTGCCGGTGAGGATGTCCTCGTCGAACGGTTTCATGATGTATTCCTGCGCCCCGCTGGTGATCGCCATTTCGATGTGATCGAAGTCGTTTTCGGTCGTGCAGAACACCACCGGCGGGTTGTCGGGGCCGAATTCGGTGCGCAGGGCTTTCAGGAAAGTGATGCCGTCCATCACCGGCATGTTCCAGTCCAGCAAGACGCAATCCGGCAAGCCGGCGCGACATGAGTCCAGGGCGAGTTGCCCGTTGGCGGCCTCCGACACCGCGAAGCCCCGGGATTCCAGGATGCGGCGGGCGACTTTGCGGACGACTCGGCTATCGTCCACCACCAGACAGGTACGGGTCATGGCGCCTTAGTCCTCTCCCGCCAGGGCCAGCAACCGAGCTACGTCGAGAACGACGAGCAAACGGCCGTCGAGGCGGAAGATGCCGGTGCTGAATCGGGCCCAGGTCTTTTCCAGGGTGGGCGGATTTCGTTCGAAGAGCGACCCGTCCAGGCTGAGGACCTCGGACACGCTATCGACCAGCAGCGCGTACAATTCGCCGCCTTGTTCGGCGACGACCGACATGCGGGTCTGGTCCTGTGGCGCTGGCGGCAATTGTAACCGCCGCCGGAGGTCGATCGCGGTGACGATACGGCCGCGCAGGTTCAGGCTGCCCGCGATCTCCGGCGGGGCGAGCGGGATGCGGGTGATGACCTGTTCCCCTAGGATATCGCGTACCGCTAATACCGGAATGCCGCAGAGTTGGTCGGCCACGGTCAAGGTGACCAGGACCTGCGTGTCGTCACCCGAGGCGGTGCCGGATGCCGGTTGGTGCAGTGTGTCAGTCGTCATGGCAGGGTTCCCTTCTTTGATACGGTCGGACACGCCACGGTTCAGGCGGCGACCGTCTCCGCCATGCAGGCGCGCAGGCAGGCCAGCAGCGCCTCGCGTTCGAACTTGCCGACAAAGTCGGTGAATCCCGCGTCGCGTCCGATGGCCGAGTGCTGCAGGTCGGCATGCGCGGTCAGGGCAAACAGCGGCAGTTTGGCCCAGGGACCACCGGCGCGCAGGGTGCGGGCGAACTCCAGTCCATCCATGTTCGGCATCTCGATGTCCGACACTATGGCGTCGAACAGCGCGCCGGACTCGCGCAGGCGCAGGGCCTCGGCCGCGCTGCCGACAGCGGTGACGCGGAAACCGGCCGCGCTCAATGTCGGGATCATCAACTGGCGGAAGAAGTCGCTGTCATCGACCAGCAGGACGTGGCGTTGATCGTCGGTTTTGCCCTTGCGAGGCGCGCCGCGGAACCAGTCCTCCCATGCCTGCATCAGCCAGTAGCCGGTATCCAGCACGTCGGTGGCCTGACCGCCGATCACCGCCGTTCCCAGCAGGCCGGGCCGCACGCCGCCCAGTTCGATCTCCAGGGTGTCTTCCACCACATCGACGATCTCATCGACCATCAGGCCCATGGTGCGGTCGCCCTCGGCGAACACCAGCAACGGCTGCGTTGGCCGGCTGGTGTCGAGGCTGCCGTCGATGGCGATCAGCGGCATCAAACGGCCGCGATACTGGGTCACCGGAGCGCCGCACGACAGTTCGATTTTGTCCCGTGGGATGTCTTCCAGGCGGGCGACCAACCCCAACGGCACGGCCATCCGCTGGCTGCCACCGGTTCGGAACAGCAACATGGCGGTCTTGTCGGTGGTGGTCTGAGCCTCAATGACGGAGTGGCGCAGCAGCCTGCTTTCGGTGGCGGCACTGACGCTGCTGGCGCGGGCGATGCCGTTGGGATCCAGGATCATGATCACCGACCCGTCGCCCAGGATTGTGTTGCCGCTGAACATCGTGACATGGCGCAGGATCGGGGCGACCGGCTTGACGACGATCTCCTCGGTGTCGAACACGCGATCGACGATAATCCCCATGATCTGCTGGCCGACCTGTGCCACCACGACATGCGCCGCCGTCTCGCCCTGATCCTCCGTCCCCAGTTCCAGCAGTTCGGTCAGGCTGACCAGTGGCAGCAGGCGGCTGCGCAGACGCAGCACCGGCGTGTCGTTGATGCGTTCGATGACGCTGGTGTTGCCGCCGGCCGCCTTGTCCGAACCGCGCGAGGCCCGCACCAGTTCGACGACGCTGAGCTGCGGAATGGCGAACCGCTCCCTGCCGGCCTCGACGATCAGGGCCGAGACGATCGCCAGGGTCAGTGGAATTCTGACCGTGAAGACGGTGCCCTCGCCGGCCGAGCTTTTCAGGTCGATGGTGCCGCCGATTTTTTCGATGTTGGTCTTGACCACGTCCATCCCGACTCCCCGGCCGGAAACCGAGGACACCGTCGCGGCGGTGGAGAGGCCGGCGCGGAAGATGAACCGCTGGATCTGACTGTCTGTCATGGCAGCGAGTTCTGATTCGGTCGCGAGGCCGCTGGACAACGCCTTGGCTCTGATGCGCTCCACCGAAAGCCCGCGGCCGTCGTCGGAGATTTCCAGAATGATATAGCCACCCTCGTGGTAGGCGTTCAGCACGATGCTGCCGGTTTCCGGCTTGCCGGCGGCGCGGCGTTCGGCCGGGGTTTCAAGGCCGTGATCGCCGCTGTTGCGGATCATGTGGGTCAGCGGGTCCTTGATCAGCTCCAGCACCTGCCGGTCCAGTTCGGTGTCCGCGCCGATCATGGTCAGTTCGATTTTCTTGCCCATGTCGTGCGCCAGGTCGCGCACCAGGCGCGGCAGCTTGTTCCAGGCGTTGCCGATCGGCTGCATGCGGGTCTTCATCACGCCCTCTTGCAGGTCGGACGTGATGTGCGACAGGCGCTGCAACGGCACGGTGAAGGCGCTGTTTTCCTGTGTGCGGGCGAGTTGCAGAAGCTGGTTGCGGGTCAGCACCAGTTCGCTGACCAGGGTCATCAGATTTTCCAGCACATCGACGGTGACGCGGATCGTCTGGGCGGGGGGCGGGATGTTGGCGGTTGGGGCAGCCTCGGCTGAGGCGGGCGGCTTTGCGACTATCGTGGCGGATGCGGCGATCATCGGGGCCCGGGGGCTCGCGGGCGGGGCGACCGTCAGTTCGCTGACCAAAGGCGCTTCTGTTTCCATCGTTGCGCCGGGATGGGGAGGCGGTTCGATCGGTGCAGCTGTCGCGGACTTCCCCCCGTTGGCGGTCGCATTTAACTCCGCGATCAGGGCCGCATCGTCGCCTGGCGGTTCCGCGCCGGTCGTGCTGAGGGTGGTGACGATCGCCTTGATCGCGTCGATCGCCGCCAGGACCTGGCTGACGATAACCGGCGTGACCGTGAGGGTCCGATCGCGCAATTTGCCCAGAATGTTCTCGCCGGCATGCGCCACCCGCTCCAGTCGCGGCAGACCGAGGAACCCGCAGGTGCCCTTGATGGTGTGGACCATGCGGAAGATGCACGACAATGTGTCGGCGTCGTCCGGCGTGCGCTCCAGCGTCACCAGCGCGACGTCGAGTTCGGCGAGACTCTCGTTCGTCTCGGTCAGGAAATCGGCAAGCAGGTCGTCCATCTGTGTCCCCTCGCAAGCCCGTCGATCGGGCAGGGGCACATCATTGACAGGAGGACTTTAACAAAAAGTAAACGCGGCGCGATTTTTTTCGGTTCGGGTGAATTAAGTTCGCTGGCGGACATTGCCGATGGCGGCCGCCGTTCGCCGCCGCGCCGCGAGCCGATCTGCGCGGATTGCATGCGTCCACCGCGCCGGGGGCCTTGAACCCGTGCCCGTGTTGGCGCAAGTCATGGATGCCCCATATAAGAGAAGGCCGGCGTCCGGCCACCAAGGAGACACCACGCTATCATGATCGATCCGTTCGGCAGAGCGATCACCTACCTCCGAGTCTCGGTGACCGACCGGTGCGATTTCCGCTGTGTGTATTGCATGGCGGAGGACATGCATTTCCTGCCCAAGCGCGACCTGCTGACGCTGGAGGAACTCGACCGGCTGTGTGCCGCATTCATCCGGCTGGGAACGACGAAAATCCGCATCACCGGCGGGGAACCGCTGGTCCGGCGGGACGTCATGTCGCTGTTCGGCCGGTTGGGGGAGCGGCTGGGGCATGGGCTGGACGAACTGACCGTTACGACCAATGGCTCGCAGTTGACCAAGCACGCCGCGACGCTGGCGGCGGCGGGCGTGAAGCGGATCAATGTCTCGCTGGACACGCTGGACCCGGTGCGGTTCACCGATCTGACTCGCTGGGGCAAGATCGAGCCGGTGCTGGACGGCATCTTCGCCGCCAAGGCCGCCGGGCTGGCGATCAAGATCAACGCCGTGGCGATGAAGGGCGTGAACGAGGGCGATTTCGACGGCATGCTGGCCTGGTGCGGCGAACACGGGTTCGATCTGTGCCTGATTGAGACGATGCCGATGGGCGATATCTCCGGTGACCGCACGGATCAGTATTTGCCCCTGTCAGTGGTGCGCGCGCGGTTGCGGCGGACCTGGACGCTGGAGGATACCGATTACAAGACCGGCGGGCCGGCGCGGTATTATACCGTGAAGGAGACCGGACGGCGGGTCGGGTTCATTACTCCAATGACGCATAATTTCTGTGAGAGCTGCAACCGGGTGCGGCTGACCTGCACCGGCACGCTGTATATGTGCCTGGGGCAAGAGGATTCAGCGGATTTCCGGTCGTTGCTGCGGGCCGGCGTGACCGACGACCAGTTGGACGATGCGATCCGCGAGGCGATTTCCCGCAAACCCAAAGGTCACGACTTCATTATCGACCGCCGTCATGACAAGCCTGCGGTGGCTCGGCATATGAGTGTGACGGGCGGGTAGGGGTTATTCGAAAATCGTTCGGATTTTCGCCAGCACCTCGTCCGGGATTGCGGCCGGCAACGTATCAATTTTGCGTCCGTTGCGGGCCTGTAAGTCGATTACCCCTCCACGACCAGTCGGCCGCCTTCAACCGTGACGCCAACGGTTGCGCCGGCCTGCAACTGAAGCAAATCGAGAATAGCAGGCGGTACGGCCAGCATGACCGAACCGCCCACCTTGCGAAGGTTGGTGGTGTGCATGGTGAGATCCCAAACATGTTATATGCACGTATAACACGATAACGGTCTAATTGCACGTATTGGTTGTAATCGCGTTCGGTGGCCGGATGGAATGTCCGCCGATCGGATACCGTTGTGTTACGGTTCGCCCCGGGCCCTCCGCAACAGGCTCGCCACATCGTCCGGCGCTGCATCGCCAGCCCACGCGACGAACTGATCCGGCCTTACCAGAACCAGACCGGCCCCGAGCTTTTCCCGCCCGCCGGCGCGGGTGTCGCGCACGATGGTCAGAGGCAACCCCAGTGCCCGCGCGGCCTGTTCGAAAGCAGCGGTGTCCGCATCGAATGCCAGCAGGGTGAAGCCGTCGCTGAGCGCATCGAACACGTTGCGTCCGTCAGACAGCATTTGCGGGGCCAGATGGTGCCCCGGCCGAGCGGCCAGCGAATGCACGCCTAACGCACCCGATCGCGCGCCGGGCGGTCCATCGACCAGCGGGGACCCTTCGTAGTGCGGCACGAACGCGCCGACTTCGGTCAGCGCCCCGGTGCGGCGTCGTTCCCATTCCGCTTCGAATGCCGCCTTATCGACGGCCGGATCGAAGGCCGCGAGGAAATCGCGGTCCACATGGATGGATTTCTCGATAAAGTCGTCGGCGGTGGATTTGAAAACGGGTTGGCGTTCTGGGGAATAACTGTCCAGCAACGCGTCTCCGCCCCAGCCTTGCAGCGTCGCGGCCAGTTTCCAGCCCAGATTGCGGGCATCTTCCAGTCCTGTGTTGATGCCGTAACCGCCATAGGGCGGGTGGCTGTGGGCGGCGTCTCCGGCGATGAACAGGCGGCCATTCCGATACGTGTCAGCGACGGCGAAGCGGAGTTCCCAGAAGCCGATATGGTCGAACTCCATCTCGAAGGTCGCACCGGCGGCTTTATAGACGAAGTCCTTGAAGTCGAAGTTATCCTTGGTGGTGCCCATCGGGACCGGGGCATGGAAGAACCAGGTCGTGCCGAGATCAACCCGGCCAAAGAAGTTCCAGTATCCCTTCATCTCCGGCTTCAGAACGCAGTAATAGGACTTCCCCGGATACCGGGCGAGCAGGTCGTGCAACTGGGTCGATTTGAAGACCAGCAATACCATCAACCGGTCGTGGTCCGACCTTGTCTGGGTGATCCCGGCTTTGTCCCGCACGACCGACCGAGCCCCATCGCAGCCGACCGTATATTGGGCGCGGAACTCACGGCGTTCGTTGCTGTCGCGTTGGACTGCCTGGACGGTCACGCCGTCTTCGTCCTGCGTGACGTTTTCGACGGTCCAGCCATACAGGGTCTCGACCCCGGGCAGTTCGGTCAGGCGTTGGCGCAGCACGGCCTCGGTGACGAACTGCGGCAGGCGTTCGTTGTCGGTGAAGTAATACGGCCGCACCAGTTCGCGTTGCATCCAGTGGTTTTGGTATTCGCCTAACAATGTTCCGTACGCGGTCAGGCCGCCGATGCCGTATTCCTTGGGGATGGTGCGGGAGGCGCGCAATACGTCCTCCACGCCCCAATGGGCGAAATGCTCCATCGTCCGTTGGGTCAGGTTCTGGCCCTTTGGAATGGGCGGAGGCGTCAGAAACCGCTCGATCAGCAGGCAATGGATGCCGCGTTGGCCCAGTTCGACCGCCAGACCCAGGCCGACCGGGCCGCCGCCGACAATGATGACGGGATAGCTGCTCATCGCGGCGGCATCCGGAAGGCGCCGTCAAGTCTTATGGTTTCACCGTTCAGGAAGCGGTTCCGAATGATGGTTTCGACCAGATCGGCATATTCCGACGGTCGGCCGAGGCGGGACGGGAAGGGAATGCCGGCGCCCAGGCTGGCCTGGATGTCGGGGGGCAGGCCGTCCACCATGGGGGTGTGGAACAGGCCGGGGGCAATGGTGACGACGCGGATGCCGGCGCGGGCGAGTTCGCGGGCGGCGGGCAGGGTCATGGCGACCACGCCGCCTTTGCTCGCCGCGTAGGCCGGCTGGCCAACCTGGCCTTCATACGCGGCGATGGAGGCGGTGTTGACGATCACGCCGCGCTCACCTTCGTCGATTTCGTCGGCCTCGGACATCTCGGCCGCGGCGAGGCGCAGCATGTTGAAGGTGCCGATCAGGTTGACGCGGATGACGCGTTCGAACGCGTCCAGCTTCAGCGGTCCGTCGCGGCCGACGATGCGGCCGGCGGTGCCGATGCCGGCGCAGTTGACCAGGATGCGGACCGGGCCGTGGGCGGCGCGGGCGGCGGCAAAGGCGGCCTCACCGGACGCTGCGTCGGCCACATCGCACCTGATGCCGATCCCGCCGATCCGTGCGGCGTGCGCCTCCGCGGCTGCCTGATTGATGTCGGCGACCGCCACCTTGGCACCGAGCGCCGCGAGATGGGCCGCGGTTGCGGCGCCGAGGCCGGAGCCTCCGCCGGTGACCAAAGCCGCCAATCCATTGATCTGCATCATATCCCCCTGTGCGTCTGGTTCGCAGAAACCACCGAGCGCGGTTGTGCGCAAGAGTGCCTTGACCATCGCGTGATCTGGACCGACAAGCGCCGCAACGAAGCAGGGAGCAACGCAACATGACCAACGCCCCATCCTATGCCGACGCCTATGGCGATTGGATGCGCGATCCTGCCGCGTATTGGGCCGGGGAAGCCGCCGGCATTACCTGGACGAAGCCGTGGGATCGTATTTTTGATGCCTCGATGGGCGCGTTCGGCCAGTGGTTCGCGGGCGGCGAACTGAACACCTGCTACAACTGCCTGGACCGCCATGTTGAAGCAGGCCGGGGCGAGCAGGCAGCACTGATTTACGACAGCCCGATGACCGGTGTGGTTCGCACGTTCTCCTATGCCGAAATGCTGGACCGAACCGAACGGCTGGCCGGGGCGCTGGCGGCGTTGGGGGTGACCAAGGGCGACCGGGTCGTCATCTACATGCCCATGGTCCCCGAAGCCGCCATCGCCATGCTGGCAACCGCTCGGCTTGGCGCGGTGCATTCGGTGGTGTTCGGCGGCTTCGCGGCGGCCGAGTTATCTACGCGCATCGCGGACGCCAAGCCGAAGGTGATCATTTCTGCGTCGTGCGGGTTGGAGCCTGGCCGGGTGGTCAAGTATAAACCGTTGCTGGACGCCGCCATCGCGATGTCGCCGCATCAGCCATCAGCGTGTTTAATCTTGCAACGGCCCCAGGCCACGGCGGAGTTGAAGCCCGGCCGCGATTATGATTTCGACACGGCGGTGGCGGAGGCTGTGCCGCATGGTTGCGTGTCCGTGTTGGCGACCGATCCGCTGTATGTGCTTTACACGTCCGGAACGACCGGCAAGCCGAAGGGCGTGGTGCGCGACAATGGCGGCCATGCGGTGGTGCTGTGGAACTCCATGAAGATGATCTATGGCCTGGAGGCCGGGGACGTCTGGTGGACCGCGTCGGATGTGGGTTGGGTCGTTGGCCACAGCTACATCGTTTACGCGCCGCTGATGCGCGGCTGCACGTCGGTGATGTATGAGGGCAAGCCGGTGGGGACTCCGGACGCCGGGGCGTTCTGGCGGGTGATTGCGCAGCATAAGGTGAAGGTGCTGTTCACGGCGCCCACTGCGATGCGGGCGATCAAGCAGCAGGACCCCGAGGGCACGTTGTCGCGCGATTATGATCTGTCGTCTCTGGAGGCACTGTATCTGGCCGGGGAGCGTTGCGATCCTCCCACCGGCATTTGGGCTCATGAGTTGCTGGGCAAGCCGGTGGTGGATCACTGGTGGCAGACGGAGACAGGCTGGCCGATCACTGCCGGGTTCCGGCAGTTCGGGTTGTTTCCGTTCAAGCCGGGGAGCGGCGGGCGGCCGTGCCCGGGGTACGATCTGCATGCGCTGGATGATGAGGGGAACGTGCTGCCGTCCGGCACGACCGGGAATTTGTCGTTGCGGTTGCCGCTGCCGCCCGGGTGCGGGCCGACGTTGTGGCAGGATGATGAGAATTATCGCCGGTCTTATCTGTCGGATTTTCCCGGCTGGTATCGGACCGGTGATGCCGGCGTGGTCGATACGGATGGCGATGTGTGGGTGATGGGGCGGACGGACGATATCATTAACGTCGCTGGCCATCGTTTGTCCACCGGATCGATGGAGGAAGTGCTGGCGTCGCATAAGGACGTGGCCGAATGCGCCGTGATCGGGGCGAAGGATGAGCTGAAAGGCCAGACTCCGATGGGATTTGTGGTGCTGAAGGCGGGCGTTTCGCGGCCCGAGGCGGATATCGCGCGGGAACTGGTGGCGTTGGTGCGGGAGCGGATCGGCCCCGTCGCGGCGTTCAAGGATGCGCGTGTCGTCGCTCGGTTGCCGAAGACGCGGTCGGGGAAGATTTTGCGGGCGAGTATCCGGAAGATCGCGGACGGGGAGAACGCGCCGGTGCCGCCGACGATCGAGGACCCGACATCGTTGGATGAGTTGCGGGTGTTGTTTGGGGGGTAGGGGTGAACGTAATAGCTTGATTCTGCTTATGAAACGGGCAGATAGCTGTGGATGGGTTTGGTAATGCAAGGCGTGAATAATTTTCAGCGGCTCGGCTCGATCAGCAATGCGCATGCTGTTGAGGTCGCGGTGTTGGCATTCCCTGCACGATCCGGCTTCGCGCTGATTAGAGATTTTTGGTTCTTCGCCAGGGGCTATGGTGACGCCGTGAATGGTGCCATTCACGGAACGAGGGTGTGGAGATGAGCAACGCGCCGCGACAGTATGACCGGGATTTTTATGGTTGGGCTAACGAACAGGCCGGATTGCTGCGCGCCGGGCGTCTGTCCGAGGCGGACATTGGCCACATCGCCGAGGAAATCGAGAGCATGGCCAGAAGCGAACGCAATCAATTACTCAACCGTCTCGCCGTGCTGCTTGCCCATTTGCTGAAATGGCAGTTTCAGCCAACGCTCCGGGACAATAGCTGGCATCTGACCGTTCGTGAGTGCCGCCGGCAAATCGCCCGTATCATGTCGCAGAGTCCTGGTCTTCGACCCGAAATCGGTGCCGTTTTGCAGGATGCTTACGGCGATGCCCTGCTGATCGCGGAGCGGGAGACGGGGTTGCTGGAAACGACTTTTCCGCCCGGGTGTCCTTGGTCGTTCGAACAAAGCACCGATCCGGATTTCTGGCCGGAGCGGCGGAGCGGCGAACGCTTTTAGGTGGGGTCCCGATCCATGTGCCGGACCTTCCCACACCGGATTGAACTGACGGAACGCGCGACCTGAGGCCTCAGAGATCGCTGGTGGCGAAAGCATGCTGCACACGAGCCAGGATCTTGCTATATTGGACGGCATGGAACGCGATCACGCCATAGCCACGTTGAAGGCGCATCAGGCCGATTTACAGAAACTTGGCGTTGAAAGCCTGTATTTGTTCGGCTCGACCGCACGTGGTGATGCCCGCGAGGAGTCCCACGTCGATAAGTTTTTTGACTACTAAGAAGGTAAGTTCGGGCTGTTCGACCTTACGGACGTGCAGGGGCATGCCTCGCGTATTCTTGGCCGACCAGCCGATGTGTCGACACGCGATAGTATCCACAGGGTTCTTCGCCCTCGCATAGAGGCACCACCCTACGTGTGTTCTGATGCTGTCTTCGTCCGTCGTCCCGCACTTAACCGGTATCATCGAGGCGATCGAACCCATCCGCGAGAAGCCCGGCGCTAACCCGCTTGAGGCAGTCGAGAAGGATTGGGAGCAGCAATGGATCGTTCAGCGCGGCATCGAGATTGTGTCCTACGCCAGCCGACATTTATCTGAGCCGATAAAAGCTCGATATCCCGACATCCGTGGCGAAAAATTGCCGCCGTTGGAAACGTGTTGCGGCACCATTACCGGCAGGTTTCGCCGCCGCTTCTATTGGGAGATCGTGCAAGACCATTTGGCGCCGCTCAGCTCGGCTTGCCGTGCGGAACTCGAACGCGAGTTGGCCGCCGAACGTGATGAGACATAGCGCTGGTTCAGCGGGCCTGCAGCCGTGTTTCAGCCAGACCTTCCGCGATCAGGGCGAATTGCCGGATATCGGTCAAAACAACACGAAGTTCTTCCGGGGACGGCACGGGCTCCCCGGTCAGGTCAGGGTATCGGAACGCATGACCCCAATCGGTCACGGGCACGAGGCGATCGATCATTGTTTCCAGGTTGGGAAAATGGGGAACCACAAGGTCGCGTAATGCCTCGAGATCGTGAGTCTTCCGAAATGGGACGCGGGCCAGGGCAAGCAGGCCTTTTATCAGTTTTTCGACCGCTTGCTGACAGTGATACGCTGCGGTTTCCGGAATTGGTTCCGGCGCATCGAGGCAGGCGTCAGCCGACAATATATCGCGATGGGCGACGAGGAACCATCGGCGGGCGACCAGGGCGTGGTCGTTACTCTCGCTCATAAACCACGATGCCCTCGGTGCGGGCGGCATAGGGTAAGGTTCCGGCCACGGCATTGAACCGGCGCCAGGTGTCTTCCCTCATCGGGATGACGTCCGCGGGTTCTCGATAGAGGCGGCGCGACTCCCGTCCCGCTCGGATCGTAACTTTTTCAGCGGGGGTATCGTCGTCCACCACGACCAGAAGATCGATGTCGCTATCTGGTCCCGCATCGCCCCGCGCTACGGAGCCAAACAGGATAACGCGCCTGGGCTGGAAATAAGCCACGACGGGATCGAGTAGCTCTGGTGGAACGAGGGCGCCGTTCATAGCGGAAGGGTAGCACTGACGTGCCTGAGGGACCAAGCCCTATGGCGACTATACCGTGCGGCCACCGGGTTCCCGCCCGGGGTGGCCCGGGCTCATCAGTCTCTCAGCATGAACGGCGCCCAATCGGGCGCCTCCCAGCTACAGCGAAATCTTCAGATACGCACCGATCTCACCGATAATCCCACGCCGGAACGCCAGCACGCAGATCATGAAGATCACGCCCTGTGTCACCGTCACCCACGCGCCGAACTGCGCCAGATAGTTCTCCATCGACGTCACCACCAGCGCGCCCATGGCCGGCCCGAACACAGTGCCCAACCCGCCCAGCAGCGTCGTCAGCACGACCTCACCCGACGTCGAGTAATGCACGTCGGTCAGCGTCGCGATGCCGAACACCAACGCCTTGGTGCCACCGGCCGCACCGGCGATCATGCAGGACAGCACGAACGCGATCAGCTTGTAGTCATCCGTCCGGTACCCCAGCGACGTAGCGCGGGGTTCGTTTTCGCGGATGCCTTTCAGCACCTGGCCGAACGGCGAGTGAATGATCCGGTGGACCAACAGGAAGCCGCCCAGGAAGATCGCCGCCACCACCCAGTACATCGTCATGTCGTTGGACAGGTCGATGAACCCGAACAGATGCCCGCGCGGCACTTGCTGGATGCCGTCCTCACCGCCGGTGAACGGTGCTTCCAGGCAGAAGAAGTAAACCATCTGCGCCAGCGCCAGGGTGATCATGGCGAAGTAGATGCCCGACCGCCGGATCGCCAGATAGCCCAGCACCAACCCGAGAACCGCGCCGGTCAGGGCACCAAAGATAACGGCGATCGACGCATCGACGTGCCACACCTTCATCGTCCAGGCGGCGACGTAGCTGCCCATGCCGAAGAACGCGGCATGGCCGAATGAGAGCAGCCCGACATAGCCGATCATCAGGTTGAAGGCGCAGGCGAACAGCGCGGCGCACAGCACCCGCATCAGGAACACAGGATACAGCACGTACGGGCTGACCACGATCAGCACCAGCATCACCACGAAGGCGATGGTTTGGGCTCGCGAAAATCCGAACATCAGGCGGCCTTTCCAAAGAGGCCGCTCGGCCTGGTCAGCAGAACAATCACCATCACCACGAACACCACGGTGGCGGAAGCCTGCGGATAGAAGACTTTACACAGCCCCTCCACCACACCCAGCCCGAAGCCGGTAACGATCGAGCCCATGATGGAGCCCATGCCGCCGATCACCACGACGGCGAACACGGTGTTGATGAAATTGGTGCCCATATTCGGGTTCACCGAATAGATCGGCGCCGCGAGAACGCCGGCAAAGGCGGCCAGAGCAACACCGCCGCCGTAGGTCAGCGTGATCAGACGCGGCACGTTAACGCCGAACGCTTGCACCAGCGGCGCATTTTCCGTGGCGGCGCGCAGCGTCGCGCCCAGGGACGTTTTCTCGATGATCGCCCAGGTGGAGATGCACACCACCAAAGCGGCCACGACGACCCAGCCGCGATAGATCGGCAGGTACATGAAGCCCAGATTGAAGGCGCCCTGCAGGATGGCCGGAATACGGTAGGGCAGGCCCGAACTGCCATAGGCGTTGCGGAACAGCCCCTCGATCACCAGCGACAGACCGAAGGTCAGCAGCAAGCCATACAAATGGTCCAGCTTATACAGCCGGCTGATGATGGTCTTTTCCAGGAAGATGCCAAACGCGCCCACAAGCAGCGGTGCCAGGATCAACGCCGGAAAATATCCGATGCCGGCGTAGTCCAGCAGCATCCAGGACGCGAACGCCCCCATCATGAACAACGCGCCATGCGCGAAATTGATGATGTTGAGCATGCCGAAGATGACCGCCAACCCGAGCGAAAGCATCGCGTAGAACGCGCCGTTGATCAGCCCGAGCAGCAACTGTCCGAACAACAGCGGGCCGGGAATGCCGAAAATCATGATCATGTATTGTTCCCGGCCACGCCGTTCCCCTGTTTCTTAAGTCTTGACGAAAGAGCAATGACCGTCCGCGAGCGGGCGATAGACGTCCTCACCCGAGGTGGTCACTTTCAGATTGTAGTAATCCCACGGACCTTTGCTTTCCGAGGGCTTCTTCACCTCGAACAGAAAGGCCTGGTTCAAATTGCGGCCGTCTTCGCGGATTTTCGACTTTCCGAACAACTCGTCCTCGACCGGCATTGCCTTCATCCGGTTGACGGTCGCAACGCCATCCTTCCTGACTTCAACCGCGCCCATGTCCGCAACCGTCTTCAGATAATGCAACGTGGCGGAATAGCAGCCGGCGTGGATGGAGTTCGGGTAGTTCTTCGGGGTCTTCGGCAGGACGCGTTTGGTGAAGGCGCGCGTACCCTCATTCAGGTCCCAGTAGAAGCTTTCCGTCAGGTTCAGGCCCTGCGCGACGTCCAGCCCGAGGGCGTGCACATCGTTCACGAACATCAGCAGAGCCGCGATCTTCATCGACTTGTTGACGCCGAATTCGGCCGCCTGCTTGATCGAATTGATCGTGTCGCCGCCGGCATTCGCCAACCCGAGGACCTTGGCACCGCTGGCTTGCGCCTGCACCAGGAACGACGAGAAGTCGGTTGTCTCCGGGAACGGATACAGCGCCGAACCCAACACCTTGCCACCGGCCTTGGCGATCAGATCTGACGTGTCAGACTGCAACTGCTTGCCGAACGCGTAATCGGCGGTCATGAAGAACCAGGTATCGCCGCCCGCCTTCACCATCGCGCCACCCGTGGACTTCGACAGCATGTACGTGTCGTACGTCCAATGAATGAAGTTTGGCGAGCATTGCGAACCCGTCAACGCGGACGTTGCGGCGCCGACGTTGAGATAGACCTTGTTCTTTTCACGCACGACCGATTGCAGGGCCAGCGCGACCGACGACGTCGGCACGTCCAGCAGTACATCGACGCCATCGCGGTCGAACCATTGCCGCGCGATCGACACCGCGAGGTCGGGCTTGTTCTGGTGATCGGCGGCGATCACCTCGACATTCATGCCTTTCGTCGCGACGCCGAAATCTTCCAGCGCCTGTTTCGCACACACGACCGAGGTCACACCCGTTGTGTTGGTGTAAGGACCCGATTGATCGTTCATCACCCCGATCCGGATCGGCGCGCCCTGTGCTCGGGCGCGCCGGATCAAGGGCAGGGTGGTGGCCGCGGCCACGGTCGTGAGTGCGGAACGGCGTGTCAGAAGCATTAAGTTATGCTTTCACGATCGGGCAGTGGCCGTCGGCCAGCGGACGATAGGCTTCCTCGCCCGGCGTGGTCGCGACCAGATTGTAGTAATCCCACGGCCCTTTGCTCTCGGACGGCTTCTTGACCTGGAACAGGTAGGACGTGACCATGTTGCGGCCATCCTCGCGGATTTTGCTGGAGCCGAAGCAATCGTCCTCGACCGGCATCGCCTTCATCCGGTTGACCGTCGCGACGCCGTCCTTCTTCGCCTCGGCGGCGCCCATGTCGGCAACGGTTTTCAGGTAGTGCAACGTGGCGGAGTAGCAGCCCGCGTGATCCATGTTCGGATAGTTGTTCGGGGTTTTCGGCAGCACCCGCTTGGTAAACGCGCGCGTCCGCTCGTTCAGATCCCAGTAGAAGCTTTCCGTCAGGTTCAGCCCGGCCGCGACATCCAAACCGAGCGCATGAACGTCGGTGATGAACATCAGAAGGGCGGCGATCTTCATCGAGTTGTTCAGGCCGAACTCGGCGGCCTGCTTGATCGAATTGACCGTGTCACCGCCGGCATTCGCCAGCCCGAGGACCTTGGCGCCGCTGGACTGCGCCTGCACCAGGAACGACGAGAAATCGGTCGTGCCGGGGAACGGATACTGCGCCGCGCCCAGAACCTTGCCGCCGGATGCCGTCACGAACGCGCTGGTGTCGGCCTGCAATTGCTTGCCGAACGCGTAGTCGGCGGTCAGGAAGTACCAGGAATCACCGCCCGCCTTCACCATCGCGCCGCCGGTGGACTTCGCCAGCATGTAGGTGTCGTAGGTCCAGTGGATGAAGTTCGGGGAGCACTGCGCACCGGTCAAAGCCGAACTGGCGGCGCCCGAGTTGAGATAGACCTTGTTCTTCTCACGCACCACAGATTGCAACGCCAGCGCAACAGATGACGTCGGGACGTCGATCAGCATATCGACGCCGTCACGATCGAACCATTGGCGCGCGATCGACACCGCGAGGTCGGGCTTGTTCTGGTGATCGGCGGCGATCACCTCGACGTTCATACCCTTGGTGGAGACGCCGAAGTCTTCCAACGCCTGCTTGACGCAAACCACAGAGGTGGCGCCACCGGTGTTGGTGTACGGACCGGATTGATCGTTCAATACACCGATCTTGATCGTCGGTGTTTGCGCCCTTGCAGGGCGGATCAGCGGCAGCACGGAGGCAGCGGCCACTGTGGTCAATGCGGAACGACGTGTTAGAATCATAGATGAACCTTTATGCTTTCACGAGTGGGCAGCCGCCCTGGTCGAGCGGACGGAATGCCTCGTCTGCCGGGGTGGTGCCAAGCGGTTTGTAGTAGTCCCAGGGACCCTTGCTTTCCGCCGGGCTTTTAACTTCCCAGAGGTAAGAGGGATGGATGCAGCGGCCGTCGACGCGGATTGACCCTTTGCCGAAACAGTCGTCTTCGGTCGGCATCGCCTTCATGCGCGCCACGGTGGCGGCGCCATCCAGTTTCGCCTGCGCGGCGCCCATCTCGGTCACCGTTTTCAGGTAGTGCAGCGACGACGAATACACGCCAGCATGCGCCATGGTCGGGCGGTCGCCAGGCATTTTGGCGATGAACTTGTCGGAGAAACCCCGCGCCTTCGCGTTCATGTCCCAATAAAAACTATCCGTCAGCGCGATGCCTTGCGCGACATCCAGACCGAGCGAATGCACGTCGCTGATGAACAGCAGCAGACCGGCGAGGCGCATTTTGATGCCGAATTCTTTTGCCTGCTTGATCGTGTTGATGGTGTCCGCGCCGGCGTTGGCGATGCCCAGCACTTTGGCGCCGCTGGACTGCGCCTGAAGCAGGTACGACGAGAAATCGCTGGTGCCGGGGAACGGATAGGCAACGCTGCCGAGGACCTTGCCGCCCGCCGCGTTGATGAAATCCGTCGTGTCGCGCTGCAGCGCCTTGCCGAAGGCGTAATCGGCTGTGAGGAAGAACCAGGTGTCGCCGCCGGCCTTCACCATCGCGCCGCCGGTCGATTTCGCCAGCATATACGTATCATAGACCCAATGGATGGTGCTGGCGTTGCACGACTTGCCGGTCAGGTCCGATGTCGCGGAGCCTGAACAGATGAAGATCTTGTTCTTTTCCTTGGCAACGCCGGCCACGGCCAGCGCGACTCCGGAATTGGCGACCTCGACGATCAGATCAACGCCGTCCCGGTCGAACCATTCGCGAGCGATCGTGGCTCCGACGTCGGGTTTGTTGAGATGGTCGGCGGAAATGACCTCGACATTGAAGCCCTTGGCCGCGAATTCCTGCACGGCCATCTTGGTCGCCGCGATAGCGCCAGGACCGGCAAGATCCCGGTAAGGGCCCGACAGGTCGGTCAGACAGCCGATCTTGATGGTCGGCTGAGCCTGTGCTCTCCCGGCGCGAAGCGGCACGGTCGAGGCAGCAGCCGAAGCAAGCCCACCCAGCGTAATAGTGCGGCGCGAGAGGTTCATGACACAGTTTCCATCCAGGGCGTTCAAAAGGTGTCCCGGTTTTCCTTGCCAGACATTTGGCGGGCCGGCGCCGCGGTTTGGTCAGACGTCCGATGATAAGCGAAGCGGCGTCAGCTGCTCTATCGTCATGGCCCGGCTTGTCCCTAAAGTACCCACACATCTCCTGACCTCCGAAAAAAGTCCTTGCCCGGCTCGACGCGAGTACGATTCGCTGCCTCCAGGCAACCGGAGAACAGGAGCCAGGGATGGA